>ERZ894191.3-NODE-3-length-289872-cov-15.530787_pt1 | contig 289872 bp, 221 predicted proteins | sample MGYA00380282_ERZ894191 | MGnify/ENA primary metagenome ERZ894191 (study PRJEB32331, sample SAMN06328485) | human gut metagenome | biome: human gut microbiome; feature: stool | host: Homo sapiens | collected 2013-02-21 ...
TTCGCCCGCACCATTGATTGAAAGAGCTCCCAGCAATGGGAGCTTTTTTGTTATGGGCCCGTCGCAGGGACTTGAACCTGTGAAGGAGCGAGCGTAAAGAAAACGCGGAGCGTTTTTAGCGAGCTGGCGAGGACGCCGGCAGGCGGCCGATGCCGGTGCGGATCCGCGAAGCGGATACGCGGACGTCCTTTCGCCCGCACCATTGATTGAAAGAGCTCCCAGCAATGGGAGCTTTTTTGTTATGCACGATCTCCTTGGACGGGTATCCTAATGCCAACGTGTGCCTATCAGAGGAGAGACCATGCTGTTTTCCGGTATCATCGCCGCCCTTACCAGCCTTTTGATTCCCATCATCATCCTGTTGTTGCTGCTCCCCAACGCCTGCTACGTCGTTGAGCAGCAGCACGCTGTGATCATCGAGCGCTTGGGTAAGTTCAATCGTATCGTCAACGCGGGCTTCCACGTGAAGGTGCCCGTGATTGACCGCAAGGCCGCCACGGTGAGTCTGCGCACCATGAAAAATGGTTTTGGCATCGACGTTAAGACCCAGGACAACGTGACCATCGGCCTTGAGGTCTCCGCTCAGTACCACGTGAGCTACGACATGGGCGCCGGCCCGGCAGATTCGGGCATCTACAAGAGCTACTACATGCTGCAGGAGCCCGTCGACCAGATGCGTGACTTCATCACCGACGCCCTGCGCTCTTCGATTCCTGTCTACACACTCGATGAGGTCTTTGCCAAGAAGGATGACATCGCCAAGGATGTCAACGCTACCGTTTCCGAGCAGATGGCCGCCTACGGCTTCACCCTCGTGTCGACGCTCATCACCAAAATCGCACTGCCGACCGAGGTTGAGAACTCCATGAACGACATCAACGCCGCCCAGCGCAAGCGCGCTGCGGCACAGGAGCTCGCCGAGGCAGACCGCATCAAGCGCGTCACCGAGGCGACCGCCGAGGCTGAGGCGATGGAAAAGGCAGGCGAAGGCATCGCCAACCAGCGCAAAGCTATCGCGTTGGGCATCAAGGATTCGCTCGAGATTATCCAGGAGACAGGCGTTGGCAACGATGAGGCCAACCAGCTGTTCATGTTTACGCAGTGGACCGAGATGATGACGGAGTTCGCACGTACGGGCAAAAACTCGACGGTCGTGTTGCCGAGCGACTTCTCGCAGTCGGCCTCTATGTTCGAGCAGATGCTGGCTGCCGGCAAAGTTCAAAACGATTCGAAGGAGTAGGCGCGCGTGAAATACACCGTCGTTTGTGTTGGTAAGCTCAAGGAGCGCTTTTGGAAGGACGCGTGCGCTGAGTACACCAAGCGTCTGGGTGCCTATGCCAAGGTGGATATCCGCGAGGTGGCCGATATCGACCCGGCTAAGGCGGGCGGTGTGGATGCTGCGCGTGACAAGGAGGGGGCGGCGATTCTTGCTGCCTTGCCGTCTCGAGCGCATGTGATCTTGCTGGCCATTGAGGGCAAGGAGCGTTCGAGTGAGGAGCTCTCGGCGAGGCTCGACGATCTTATGCTGCGAGGTAGTAGCGACATTGCCTTTGTAATCGGCGGTTCGGACGGCGTGAGTGATGAGGTGCGCGCCCGCGCCGACGAGATGCTCAGCTTTGGGCGCATTACCTTGCCGCACAACCTGGCGCGCGTGGTGCTGCTGGAGCAGATCTACCGCGCCTGCAAGATTAGCCGTGGCGAGCCGTATCACAAGTAGGTCGGCAATACGAAACAATAGCGTGGGACAATGACTTTCGTTTTTGAGGAACGCATCTGAGAGGACTGTGTGATATGAAGATCGGATTTGTCGGTTTTGGCAATATGGCGAGTGCTATGGCCGATGGCTGGATTGCCGCCGGCGTGGCCGCGGGCGACATGTGCGCCTGCGCAGGCCGCTACGATGCTTTGGTCGAGCGTTGCGAGGTGCGCGGCATGGTCGCCTGCCACGATGCCGCCGAGGTTGTCGCCGCATCCGATATCGTGGTCGCTGCGGTCAAACCGTACATGATCGAGAAGGTATTCGCCCCGCTCAAGGATGCTCTTGCCAAAAAGGTCGTTCTGTCGGTTGCCTGGACCTGGGACAGTGCCAAGTGGGAGCAGGTCCTGCCGGGCGTCGCGCATATCTCGACGGTGCCCAACACGCCGGTTTCGGTGGGCGAGGGCGTCATCGCCTGCGAGAAGGCTTCGACGCTTAACGACGAGCAGCGTGCTGTGGTGCTCGACCTGCTCGGTAAGCTTGGCGCTGTCGTCGAGCTCGACACAAGCCTGCTGTTTGTGGGCGGCACGGTGGGTGGTTGCGCTCCGGCGTTTGTCGCCATGGCAATCGAGGCCCTGGGCGATGCGGCGGTCAAGCACGGTATCCCGCGTGCGGATGCTTATCGCATTGTGAGCCAGATGGTGCTGGGTACGGCAAAGCTGCAGCTTGCAACTGGCCAGCATCCTGCGGCGATGAAGGATGCCGTATGCTCGCCCGGCGGTGCCACCATCAAGGGCGTCGTTGCACTCGAGGACGCCGGCATGCGCAGCGCCCTGGTCAAGGCAATCGACGCAACCCTCCAGTAAAACCTGCCATTTAGGGACAGTTTATTTTGGCAGGTTTTTCCTGCGGTTTTGTCCTTTTAGCGAAAAGTGCCCCGCAACTGGCTCAATTCCAGTTGCGGGGCACTTGCGTTTGCCCAGATAAAACCGACCAAAATAAACCTGTCCCTTTTTGGCAGGTTAGTCCCAGAAGCTGTCTTCTTCGTCCTCGGACTTGGGGCCGCGGTCGACATACATCTTATGGGTGCGCTTCTCCATTACAAAGGCAATAATCGCAAACAGCAGGATGCCGCCGGCGAAAAGGATGGCAAAACCGGTGCGGGTGCCAAACAAAAAGGAAAAAACTGCGTCCATTGGGTGCCTTCTTGCGTAGTTGAGTTGGGTCGTAAACGCTCATAAGTATATACTTGCCCATACATGTACAAGGTTGCAACCTAAATGGAATGTATATCGCCGGAGGATCTAATGCTTGATATCAAGTTTGTTCGCGAGAACCCCGATGCCATCGATGTCGCCATGGCTAACCGCCAGACGTCTTGGGATCGCGAGAAGTTCTTTGAGCTCGACGACGAGCGTCGTGCCGTCATCACCGAGGTTGAGGAACTTCAAGCCACGCGCAATGCCGAGTCCAAGAAGATCGGCGCCCTGATGAAGGAGGGCAAGAAGGACGAGGCCGAGGCCGCCAAGGAGGCCGTGCGCGCCGTCAACGAGAAGATTGACGGTCTGGCCGAGCGCCGCACCGCCCTCGAGCAGGAGCAGTACGACTTCATGGCTCACCTGCCCAACATTCCTTGCGAGGCCACGCCGTACGGCAAGGACGAGGGCGAGAACATCGAGCGCCGTCGTTGGGGCACCCCGCGCGAGTTCGACTTCGACTTTAAGCCGCACTGGGATCTGGGCACCGACCTCGACATCCTTGACTTCGAGCGCGGCAACAAGCTCTCCGGCAGCCGCTTCACCGTTCTCGGTGGCGCCGGCGCCCGTCTTGAGCGCGCCCTCATCAACTTCTTCCTCGATACGCACACCAGCCGTGGTTTTAAGGAGTGGTGGCCGCCCATCGTCGTCAAGCGTCAGACCATGTTCGGCACGGGCCAGCTGCCCAAGTTCGAGGACGACGCCTATCACGTCTCGGGCGACAACTTCCTGATCCCCACCGCCGAGGTCGTGCTCACCAACCTGCACGCCGGTGAGGTCCTCGACGCCGATACCCTGCCGCGCCGCTACACCGCCTTCACCCCCTGCTTCCGCGAGGAGGCCGGCTCCGCTGGTCGCGATACCCGCGGCATCATTCGCCAGCACGAGTTCGACAAGGTCGAGATGGTAAAGTTTGCCAAGCCGGAGGAGTCCGACGAAGAGCTCGAGAGCATGACCGCCGAGGCCGAGTTCCTGCTGCAGCAGCTGGGTCTTCCGTATCGCGTGATTAGCCTGTGCACCGGCGACCTGGGCTTCTCTGCCCGTCAGACCTACGACGTCGAGGTCTGGCTGCCGAGCTACAACGCCTACAAGGAGATCAGCTCCTGCTCCAACTGCGGTGACTTCCAGGCCCGTCGCGCCAACATCAAGTATCGCGACCCCGAGAACTTCAAGGGTTCGCGCTATCTGCACACCCTCAACGGTTCCGGTCTGCCGGCTGGCCGTACCATGGCAGCCATTCTGGAGAACTACCAGAACGCTGACGGCACCATCACGATCCCCGAGGTTCTGCGTCCCTACATGGGCGGCCTCGAGAAGATCGAGCCGGTCGCGTAGATTGGCTGCATAAGCGATTTGCTAGGGCACTCCTTTTTGGGGTGCCCTTTTTGTGTGCGGCCATACCATGCTGTGCGGACAGCTCAATAGAAAACACACGAACAACTGTTCTGTATACAGCCATCTACCTGCTATGCTTTTGCTAAATAAGAGCGAGAGAAAGGGGACGCGATGGAGCTGTTTGATGATCGGGTGGTTTTGTTTGAGAGCGACGAGGGCGGGGAGTACCTGCTTGTGACGTGTGAGCCGTCTGGCATGGGTGGCCTGGTGGTTCGACAGACGAGCGAGGGGCCGTTGACGCAATGGTGCTACGAGGAGTCGCCTCATGTGGTTGAGACGTTTGTGGCGCACGAGGGGCTTGTGGCCCTAGAGCATTTCTATGGGGTCCAGACATCTAATCAGGTTGCTCGCATGTTGAGTATCTCGTTTGCCGATTATGATTGTGCCTAGCGGGTGAGATCGCTCCTGAGGGAACTTGATGCTAAGTTTGGCGTGATCGAAAAGCCAATCGATCGTACGGGGAACGACGGTATATGCGGAGCAGCATGACAAAACTGCGTTCCACAAAAAAGTTTGAGATTGTGCTTGACTCCAATAAGCTAAAGTGGTTTTATATGTTTTGCGCTGCGGCGTTACCTCAGCTGGATAGAGGGTCTGACTACGAATCAGAACGTCATAGGTTCGAATCCTATACGCCGCACCAATTGAAATTGAAAGCCTCCGGCAACGGGGGCTTTTCTTTTATGGCAGCACCGCATGGATTCGAACCTCGTTCGAGGCGCGGGCGTCAAGAAAACGCGGAGCGTTTTTAGCCCGCGGGCGAGCGCGCCGGCAGGCGGGCGAAGCCGGTGCGGATCCGCGAAGCGGATGCGCGGAATCCTATACGCCGCACCAATCGAACTTGAAGCCTCCGTGCAACGGGGGCTTTTCTTTTTTGGAAACCATGCATGGATTCGAACCTCGGTCGAGGCGCGAGCGTCTTAATCATCACTTCGTAAAAATTTTCCAAATTGTCGCTTGACCCATCGAGGGGTCACGTGCATAATAATCCGTGCGTTGCGGCGTTACCTCAGCTGGATAGAGGGTCTGACTACGAATCAGAACGTCATAGGTTCGAATCCTATACGCCGCACCAACTGAACTTTAAAGCTCCCGGCGACGGGGGCTTTTCTTATATCGCGATGCGTCGAAGATCGCGCCAAGCCCTCCAAATGATTAAAAATCAAATTCGATAACTTTTTTTGAAAAAATGCTTGACCATTATTCAGTCTCTGTGCATAATAATCAACAAGTCGCGGCGTTACCTCAGCTGGATAGAGGGTCTGACTACGAATCAGAACGTCATAGGTTCGAATCCTATACGCCGCACCATTTGAACTTAAAGCCTCCGGCGACGGGGGCTTTTCTTTTATGGCAACACCCCATAGATTCGAACCTCGGTCGAGGCGCGAGCGTAAAGCGGACGCGGAGCGTCCGTAGCGAGCGGGCGAGCGCGCCGGCAGGCGGGCGAAGCCGGCGCGGATCCGCGCAGCGGATGCGCGGAATCCTATACGCCGCACCATTTGAACTTAAAGCCTCCGGCGACGGGGGCTTTTCTTTTACGCCGGCACCCCATGGATTCGAACCTCGGTCGAGGCGCGAGCGTCAAGCGGACTATTTCTTATCGACTCGTGTAAGATTTCGAGTAGGTGTCGCGGTCCATTCGCGGCCACTCCTTCTCTAGACGACCGATCAGGGTGATATTTCGTGGCAGAGCGTCCGACATACAAGCTCAGGTTTCTCGACCCCAAAAAGCGTTTTCCGTCGATGCCGGAACAGCCCGCAGGGCGCTCGTACGGCGTTGTCTGGAAAGTTTTTGGCGAGGATCCTAAAGAGTCCTGCTACGTCGTTGAATTCGTCGGCAAAAGCCACGTGTCGCTCTTGGGCTACGTGAGTGTGTCGGGCAAGGTCTATAAGGTTGACCGCCCTGTTCGGGAGGCGTCGTTGCCCAAGGATCCCGACATGGAGCTGGTCCTTGACGAGTCCGACTCCAGTATTGGCGAGATTATGGTGAGGGGAGCCAACGGCGCAATGCGCCCGCGTGCGCGAACTGCCGGCTCTCCCGAAGGCACCATGCGCGAGCAGTCCGACCACGAGACATGGAATTCGACCCGCGCCCTTCCTTACGGCGAGTTCATGGCATCGATGTTCCTGCGCTACGTGATATTCGCTGACTCCGAAAATGCCATTGCGAGCACGGCGGACGCCGGCGGACTCGACGAGGGTATGCAAAATGTTATCGACAAGATCAAGCTCGTAAAGTTGCCCGAGCCGGTCGAGGTGTTTTTGGGCTTTAACACGGCACCGCTCCCTGATGCTATCGAGACGCTGCTTTACCGCGTTGACCATGCCGAGAATCCGAGCGGTATCGAGCGCTATGCCGCCGCCCTTATGAGTGAAATTGACTTGCCCCGCTTGCGCACCATCGCCGCTAAGTCCGAGATGAGCCTGGCTCGCATCGATCGCTCAAAGCTTTTCTATCTCAATTTTGATCGTAGTCTGCTGGAGCAGGACGAGATTGACACGCTGCTCGCCATCGAGTGCCGTCTCAACCGCCTCTCCGGCATCCTTGAGCGCATCGGGGCTGGATTGGTCCCCGCGGCCTCGTCGCCGAGCCTTGAGGGCTGCGCGCTCTTCGATGCGTGGCATATCGCTAAGACGACCAACGATGTTCCCCGACTGCTCGATACGGCCTCGAGCGATAACCCGTGGGGCGAACCGGGTACGGTGGCTTGCCAACCGGGCGGTGAGTGGGATGTGCGTACCCGCTTCGCGCGTATTGTCGAGGCGCTTAACGTGGTCACGCGGCTCGACTATACCTATCGGGCAAACGTTGCCGAGGGGATTATGCTCGTTCGGTTTGGGCAGTCTGTCGTTGATGCCATGCCGCAACGTGAATACGACGCTCAAGATGACGCCTGGCACGAGCTGGACGAGGACACGCGCACGATCTGGGCCGCGGAGCACGATGCGCGCGTGGCGCTCACGCTTGCGGCAGCGTGTTTTGCCGCGGGCACCTGCATCACGCGCTGCTATGTGCAGATTGCTGCTCCCGACAGTGAGCAGGGCGAGTGCGTTGTCGCAACGTATTTCTTTGGGCGCGCGGCCTATCTGGCCGATTGCGTGCCTGTCGCCAAGGATCTTGAGAGCATGGACATGGACGATATGCCGTGCAAGCGTGTGCTTGAGGCGTATGAGTCAACCGCTCCGGAGACGATTGAGCCGGCGGAGGTTCATGCTCGTCCGCGTGATGACCATCGCATGCTGCCGCCGGCGCTGCGCGATCTGCTGCTTGCCGATACGGCTGACGAGCTGGAGGTCATGGAAGAGGACGACGACCCATACGTGGCCCGTGTTGTTGAATTGCGCGAGCAGGCAAAAGTCGACCGTACAGGTGCTTTTGAAGGCTTTTCCCGTCTTGTTGAGGAGTTGGAGGCTAAGTGCGCCGTCGCCGAGCTTTTGGCGACAGGTCCGGTTCAAACGCAGTTTTGCGATAACCAGCTGGTGCGCATGGTGCTACCGGTGTTGGAAGAAGACCGCTCTGTGCGAATCCTTCGTGCGCCCGATGCGCTGTACTTTGCCCAGCACGAGATCTGCAGCTTTTACGCCGAGCAAGAGGACTTTGAACGAGCACTGCCCGAGGTGCGCCATCTTTACGATCTGGCGCGCTCGTCCATGCAGTCGCACTTTGCGCTCATCAACGTGCTTGCGCGTCTGGAGCGCTTTGACGAGATTATCGAGGTGGCGCGCCACGGCCTACGTATTGCCAGCGATCGTTCTGCAATCGGCTACCTGTTCTATCGCTTGGCGTTTGCCTATTGGAATTGCGATCAGCTCGACCTGGCGCTGGCTTGTTACCGTCTGGTGCCGCGCGGCGAGGAGTCGGGCAGCAGCGCGCTGGAAGAAATGCAGGGCCTTATGAACGAGATGGGCGTCAGCGAGCCTCCGACGTTCGAGGAAGCGGTCGAGACCATCCATAAGGCTGGACTAGAGCTGCCGCCAGTGTCCGCCGTGACGAATCAGCTGGCAGATGCCGCTGTGCAACTGGTCGACAACGGTTTCTTTTTCCTGGCGCGCGGTTGTATCTTCCAAATGTGGCGCACCATGGGCAACGACGAGCTCGGCTCCCTCAACCGCTCGCTGGGGTAGGCGAAGCTTTCAAGAAGGAAAGGCTGCTAGGCAATTAGAAAATTTCCTCTTGCTCATCCTTGGCTGTTTGGTTACTATAGAACGGCTGTTACGGAGAGCTGACCGAGAGGCCGAAGGTGCTCGCCTGCTAAGCGAGTATGCCCCAAAAGGGCATCTGGGGTTCGAATCCCCAGCTCTCCGCCAGTATGACTTGAAAGAAGGGTCCCATTTGGGGCCCTTTTTTGTGCGGAGAAAGGAGGCTGGGGATTCGAACCCGAGAGGGCACGGGCGTTAAGCAAACGCGAAAGCGTTTGTAGCCCGTGGGCGAAAAGCCGCCAGGCTTTGAAGCCGGAGGGCATGCGCAGCATGCCCGGACATCCCCAGCTCTCCGCCAGTACGAATTTGAAGAAGGGTCCCATTTGGGGCCCTTTTTATTATCAAGAATGGCGGCTGGGGATTCGAACCTCAAAAAAGGAGGCATCCTTTCGGACGCCTCCTTTCAGTGGACTTATTATTCTTGCGCCCTACACCTCGGGCGCCTTGGCGACGGTCTCGCTTTCTGCCGTGAGTGGGCGGTTGTCGATGCGACGGCCCAAGCGATCGAGCTTCACGAGTAGCCATTCAATGGGATTCGGCCCTGCGCCTTCCTCGTCGGCAACCAGATCCATAACGGCGATCTTGGTGCCGTCCTGCTTGAGCGTAACGCTGCCCACCTTGTCGCCCACATGCACCGTGCCCGAAAGATCGTCGTAGCTAACCTTTTCGGTCACCTCGCCGGCAAGGGAAAACACGGTCGCTTGCGCCGTAGGATCGGCGAGTGTGGCGTCGATCGTCTTATCCGTCCAGTCGGCTTGGCCAATGCGCGCCATAAGCGGGTTGCCGTTGGCGGTCTTTTCCTGCGTGTTGGCGATTGCGACCGTCACCTTGTGACCGTAGTACCAATTGGCAAGGGTTGCGGTATCGGTAAAGCGCTGGTCGGTGGTGGTGGAGTTCAAAACGACGGTGTAGATCTCGTCGCCATCGCGGTTGTAGGCACCCGTAAAGCAATAGCCTGCATCGTCGGTGGTGCCGGTCTTGCCACCGATGTTGCCATCTTGGCCCAGCAAATAGTTATGCGTGTCCATGGAATGCGAATGGTCGGTGCCGTCGGCGCCTGTGACCTCGATCCAGGAATCCTCGCTCGCTACGACCTCGCGGATCGTGTCGTTCTTCATGGCCTCTTGCATCATCAGCGCTACGTCGTGTGCGGTTGAGTGCATATCGCCAGCCCACTCATCAAAGTCCAGACCATGCGGGTTTTCAAAAAGCGTACCGGTGCAGCCGAGCTTCTTAGCGCGCTCGTTCATGGCCTTCACAAAGGTTGCCTCGGCGTCTTTGGTCTTAGGCTCGATCTTCTTGCCCACATATTCGGCGAGCACGACGGCGGCGTCGTTGCCCGAGGGAATCATCAGGCCGCGCAGCGCCTGCTCCACGGTAAGCTCGTCGCCTTCGAGCAAGCCGGCGGTCGAATTACCCACGGTGGCTGCGGCGTTGCTCACCGTGACCTTCTCGTCCATCTTGCAATTCTCGACGGTTAGGATTGCGGTCATGACCTTGGTGATCGAGGCGATTTTGACCTGCTCATCGGCGCCGCGCCCATAGTAGACGGTGCCGTCTTTGCCCATGACGAGCGCATTGGTCGCATCGATATCGGGCAGGTTTTCTGCCGTGATGCCGCGCGCATCGGCGGTTTTGCCGCAAACATTGTCGGTCGTGAGTACTTGGGCGCCGGCGACGGTGGGCACGCCAGCGGCAAGGGCGATAGCGCAGACAAAGCCGGCGGCAAGCTGGGCTGAGCGCTTTGCAAAAGAGGTGAGGGACTTCACAGATTTCGCTTTCGACGGGATGGTCTCTTCTGGAACTAGAGTATATCGTTTACCGGTGTCGGCGATCATCGCGTGCGTGCGTGGCCCACATCCGCGCCCGAACGGGCACAAGGGTGCTTAAGGCTGACTTAATCACCCACGCTTGTTGTGTGTGGCATGCGCCCCCTCGGGCATAATGGAGCGCGAGAGGAGCACGCATGAACGAGCGCATTTTGGTAGTTGATGACGAAAAGGCCATCGCCGACTTGGTTGGTATCTACCTTACAAAAGAAGGCTTTGACGTACAGGTCGCCTATAGCGGGGCCGACGCTGCCAAGGCAATCTTGGAGCAGGAGTTCGATCTGGCGCTGCTGGATGTCATGCTGCCCGATATCGATGGGCTTGAGTTGCTGCGTACGATCCGTTCCAGCCATACCTATCCCGTGATCATGCTGACGGCGCGCGATGCCCAGCAAGACAAGATCGAGGGCCTTTCGCTTGGCGCGGACGATTACGTGGTTAAGCCGTTCCGCCCGCTGGAGCTCATCGCGCGCGTGCACGCTCAGCTTCGTCGCTACACCAGCTACGGTAGCCGTGCACAGGCGGCCGAGTCGCCGACCATCCAGTTCGACGGCCTGGAGATCAACCGCGATGCTCGTTCCGTAATGGTGGACGGTGCGCCGGTGCGCCTCACGCCCATCGAGTATTCCATCTTGCTGTATCTGGTCGAGCATCGCGGCAGTGTGGTGGCCGTGGAGGATCTGTTCCGCGCGGTGTGGAACGAGGATTTTATGCCCGGCTCCAACAATACGGTGATGGTGCACATTCGCCACCTGCGCGAAAAGATCGGTGACGACGCTCAAAAGCCGCGCTTTATCAAAAACGTCTGGGGCGTCGGCTACATAATCGAATAACGCCTTTGATGGTGGGGAAGTGGATATGACAAAAGACGATAGGCAGGCATTCGAGGTGCCCGATCGACTCTTTGAATACGTGAGGTCGGTCGTCGACAACCGCGCGCTTGCAACGGTGCTGCTCTTTTTGCTGAGCCTGCTGCTGATTGGCATCGATAACATCGCTGGAATCTTGGCGGTGCTGCTTGTCGGCTTTTTGCTGATCGATCGATTTGAAATCGTACGCCGCTGCGTGGTGATTGGCGGTGCCGCGTGGGCCATGACGTTGGCGATTGGCGCCATGGCACTCGGCGGCATCGAAGGGCCGGTGCTGTTCGATGCCGGCTTTGTATTCAACATGCTTGGCTTTGTGCTGGCGCTTGCCGTGTGCGTGCTGTTCTTTTGCGGCCGCGCCCTGTACTACCAGGGCTATGAGCAGGGCGAGCAGCATGCCGATTGTGTGCTGGCCGCTCGTATTCAAGATCGCCTGATCGATCACCCCGACACCTGGGACAACATCGACGGCGACTTCCTGGAGGTCGAGGGCGCACTCAACCGTGTGCGCGATCGCGAGCGCAAGGTGCAACAGGCCTTGCGTGACGAGTCTCATCGCAAGGACGATCTGGTCACGTACTTGGCACATGACCTACGCACCCCGCTTGCCAGTGTGGTGGGCTATCTTTCGCTGCTGCAAGAGGCTCCTGAGCTGCCGGTTGAGCAACGTGCGCACTTTACGGGCGTGGCGCTCGACAAGGCGCACCGGCTCGATGCACTCATCGAAGAGTTCTTCGATATCACGCGCTTTGACTTCCACGATATCGTGCTCACGCGCGGCTATGTTGATCTGGGGTTGCTGCTGGCTCAGGTGGCTGACGAGTTCTATCCCATCCTCAACGAGCAACATAAGGAAGCCCAGGTTGATATTCGCGAGGACCTGACGGTGCTCGTGGATGGCGATAAGATGGCCCGCGTGTTTAACAACATCATGAAAAACGCCGTCGCCTATAGCTATGAGGGCTCGACTATCACGATTGAGGCCAGGCGCCAAGACGATGGCGGCGTGCGCGTGCGCTTTATCAATCAGGGCGATCCTATCCCTGCGGCTAAGCTCAAGGTGATCTTTGAGAAGTTCTATCGCCTGGATGCGGCGCGTGCGACCAATCGCGGTGGTGCCGGTTTGGGCCTTGCTATTGCCAAGGAGATCATCGCGGCACACGGCGGTACCGTTGCATGTGAATCGACGCCCGAACACACGATATTCACCATCGAGCTGCCCGCCGCATAGCTAGCGTGCCCTTACAAACACTTGACAATGTGCTCACGTGCGTATGAGCCGCGATTCCTACTATCGATACTGCTGAATTGATATCGATATGGAGGTGTGCGGTATGACGGCTGCTGCGGCTGTGGAGCCCACGGAGCTTGAAGAACTCATGGAAGCGCAGGCCGAGGCCGCGCATGAGCGCGAGGTTGGGGATGCGACTCGCCCCACGGCAGAGGATCTTGCCGCCTCGCCGACGCGCATCGACGTCGAGGGCCTCGACCTGTTCTATGGCGACCACCATGCGCTCAAGGACGTGAATATCAAGATCCGCGACAAGCAGATCACCTCGTTCATCGGGCCTTCGGGCTGCGGAAAGTCCACGTTGCTGCGCTGCTTTAACCGCATGAACGACGGCATCAAGGATTGCCGCATCGAGGGCAAGATTGCGCTCGATGGTCAAGATATCCTGGGCGATTGCGACATCTGCCGTTTGCGCCAGCGCGTGGGCATGGTGTTCCAACGCCCCAACCCATTTCCCATGAGCATCTACGACAACGTCGCCTACGGTCCTCGCGGTATGGGTGTGCGCGACCGCGCCGTGCTCGATGAGCTGGTCGAGGACTCCCTGCGTCGCGCTGCCCTGTGGGACGAGGTCAAGGACAAGCTCAAAGAGTCGGGCCTGGGTCTTTCGGGTGGACAGCAGCAGCGCCTGTGCATCGCCCGCGCACTTGCCGTGCAGCCCGACATTCTGCTGATGGACGAGCCGACTTCGGCACTCGACCCTGTGTCGACGTTGGTGGTGGAGCAGCTGGCCTGCGAGCTCAAGGAGACCTGCACGCTGGTGGTCGTGACGCACAACATGCAGCAGGCCGCGCGTATTTCCGATTCGGTTGCGTTCTTTTTGCTGGGTGAGCTGGTGGAGCACGCGCCCACCGCGCAACTCTTTAAGAATCCGTCCGATCCGCGCACCGCGGATTATTTGACGGGGCGTTTTGGCTGACGCTGTCTTTTACAGGTGCCTTTAGGGTTAAGATGCGGTCATATCGGCCGCAAAGGGGTTCAACATGATCTATTACGTCGAGGACGATGACAACATCAGGGATTTGACAGTCTACGCGCTGCGCAAGCAGGGAATCGAGGCCGAGGGCTTTTCGTGTGATGGCGAGTTTAAAGCTGCCGTGGCGCGACGGGTGCCCGATGCTGTGCTGCTCGATATCATGCTGCCCGACACCGATGGCTTGGCGATTATGCGTCGCCTGCGTGCCGATCGCCTGACGGCGACGGTGCCCATCATGATGCTTACCGCCAAGGACACCGAACTCGACAAGGTGATGGCGCTCGATGGCGGTGCCGACGATTACCTGACTAAGCCGTTTTCGCTCATGGAGCTTGCGAGCCGCTGCCGCGCACTGCTGCGTCGCGGCGGCATGGTCAAGCAGGCGAGCGATGTGCTCAGCGTGGGCGACATCGTGCTTTCGCCTAGCCATCGCGAGGTGACCGTTGCCGGCGAGCCGCTTAAGCTCACCCTGCGCGAGTTCGACCTGCTCGAGTACCTCATGCGCAAGCCCGGCGTGGTCTTTACCCGCGAGTCATTGCTGCAGAGCGTGTGGGGCTGGGACTTCGACGGCGGTTCGCGCACCGTTGACGTGCACGTGCAGACGCTTCGCCAAAAACTGGGCGAGCATGCCAGCGCCATCGAGACCGTGCGCGGCGTGGGTTATCGCCTGGCCGAGCCTTCTGCCGGTGATGGTGCCGAAGGCGACGACACCGCGGCCACCGCATCGGAGGAGTAACCCGTGGTCTTCGCCCCCCAGGGAAAACATACGCTGTCGCACCGCGTTTTTGTGACGATCTTTGTCTGCGCCATGGCGGTTATCGTGGCGTTTACGGTGCTGGGTGCGTTCTTTGTGCAAAACACTTTGGCGGATGCCACGAGTGCCAATCTGGCGCAGGAAACCGAGCTCATTGCTGCCGCCCTCGACGAGCAGCAGGAGCCCATTCCGTTCTTGCGAAGCCTCGATCGCGAGGATCTTCGTATCACGCTGATCAATAAGGACGGATCTGTTGCCTACGACAACGAGGCGTCGCCTTCCACACTGCCCAACCATGGCGATCGCCCCGAGGTCATCGAGGCCTTTGAGAGTGGTTCGGGTTCCGCGGAGCGCGCAAGCTCTACACTCGACGAGATTATGCTGTATCGCGCCGTCACCCTTGATAACGGCCAGGTCGTTCGCTTGGCGCAGGCCCAGCCTGGCGTTGCGGCGATTTTGCTGTCGATGCTGGCGCCGATGCTGCTTATCGCAGCAGCGGGTGCAGTACTCTCGTTTTTTATGGCGCGCCGTGAGTCCCGTGCCATCATCGCGCCGTTGCAAGAGGTGGATTTGGATCACCCACGCCGTAGCTATGAGCACGCCTATGCCGAGATGGTCCCCATGCTTGAGCGTATCGAGTCGCAGCGCCAGGAACTCAAGCGCCAAATGGCGGTGCTAGCGGACAACGACCGTATGCGCCGCGAGTTCACGGCGAATATCACCCATGAGCTCAAGACGCCGCTTACGGCGATTTCGGGCTATGCCGAGCTCATCGCAAATGGCATGGTCGAGGGCGAGGACGACCTGCGCAACTTTGGCGGTCGCATCTATCGTGAGGCGGGCCGCTTGGCAGCGCTTGTCAACGACATCCTTACGCTGTCTAACTTGGACGAGGCCGAACGTGCAACTGAGGGCGAGGCGGTGCCCATTGGGTCCACGGAGCCTATTGAGCTCTCGCGTGCGATCTACGCGGTTGAACAGCGTCTTGAACAGGTTGCCCGTCAGGCGAATGTGACGATAAGTCATGAGACCAAGCCTGTGGTCATCGAAGGCGTGTCGCGCTTGGTCGACGAGCTCATCTATAATCTGGCAAGCAACGCCATCCGCTACAATCGGCCCGGCGGTACGGTTACGCTGCAGTGCGGCACCAACGACGAAGGCCATCCGTTCCTCGCTGTCGCCGACACGGGAATCGGTATCGCGCCTGAAGAACAGGGCAAGGTATTTGAGCGGTTCTATCGCGTGGACAAGAGTAGGTCCAAGGCACGCGGCGGAACCGGCCTGGGGCTTGCCATTGTCAAGCATGCGGCCCTGTATCATCACGCCACGCTTGATCTGTCGAGCGAGTTGGGCGTGGGAACCACCATTACGGTGACGTTTCCCATACAGCAGGACGAGCCATTCGCATAGCGATACAACATAGATATTGATATAGACGCCGCATTTGACTTTCGGGTGCGGCGTTGTTGTGCAATTTTACGATTGCTTCCGACATTTTTACAGGAGAGCCTGTTTCTTATGTATAGAGTTTGGTCTCGGTAAAAAGATGCGATAACATACGGACAGTTTTGTCAATCCGAACTGGGGAAATGAAAGGCAAGCTGCATGACCCTTCTCGAACTGTTCCAGCTGCTGAAGAAGCACCTCAAGCTGGTCATCACCCTTCCGGTGGTCTGCGCGATCGCCATGGGCATCGTGTCCTTCGTTGCGATGGACAACACCTACACCGCGACGACGAGCATGTACATTCTCGCCAAGACCGACGATAGCGGTCAGATGAGCTACAACGATCTCTCGGCGAGCCAGATGCTTTCCAACGATATCGCCACGCTGCTGGATAGCGATAGCGTTAAGAGCGGTGCAGCCAATGAACTGGGCCTCACCGATCTGGATGACTACAAGGTGTCTGTTTCCTCCGAGACCACCACGCGTGTCATTACGCTTTCGGTTACCGGCACCGATGCCAAGGAGACGGCTAAGGTCGCAAAGGCCATGGCCAGCTCGGTGAGTACGGTCGCTCAGAACGTCGGCGCTGCCCAGAGCATCAACGTTATCGACGAGGCTAAGACCCCCGAAGCCCCCAGCGGCCCCAAGCGCACGCTGTATATTGCCGTCGCGTTCCTCGCCGGTATCTTTATCGCAGTTGCCTATGTCGTTTTGGCGGACATGCTCAATACCCGCATCCGCGGTGCCGAAGAGGCAGAAGAGCTCCTGGGCATTCCCGTTGTTGGCCGAATTCCGGCTATGAAAGGTGGTAAATAGGCATGGCTAAGGCAAAGAACACCGATAAGCTCGTTGTACAGAATGCCGCCAAGACCCTTCTGGCCAACATCCGCTTTGCGAGCGTGGACGACCCCATTCGCACCATTACCGTTACCTCCTCGATTCCCAACGAGGGCAAGTCTACGGTTTCCATTAACCTTGCTCAGGCAATCGCCACGAGCGGCAAGTCCGTGCTCCTGGTCGAGGCCGATATGCGCCGCAGGTCCCTTTCCGATATGCTCGGCGTTCGTTCGCGCGGCGGACTCTATGCGGTCCTTTCCGAGCAGATCTCCATTGACCAGGCAATTGTCGAGACGGGTCAGAAGAACTTCTACTTCCTCGATGCCGAGCCGCACATTCCCAATCCTGCCGACATCATCGTCTCCCATCGCTTTTCCAAGTTGGTCAAGGCACTGTCTGCTAAGTTCCAGTACGTCATCTTTGATGCTCCCCCGGTCGGCACCTTCATCGATGCTGCCGAGATTGCCAGCCTGACCGACGGCACGCTGTTCGTGGTGCGCGAGGACTTTACCAAGCGCGAAGAGGCGCTCAACGCTATCGCCCAGCTTAAGAAGTCCGAGAAGGTCAAGCTCATCGGTACCGTCATGAATTACTGTGAGACCGAGACCAGTGAGTACTACTATTCTTACTACACCAAGGACGGTAAGAAGGTTAAGAAGGGCTCCGACAATCAGGGCACTTCCAAAAAGGGCATCTTCACCAACCGAGCAAACGTTTAGTTGATTAAGGCCGACCTATGCGTGACATTCATTGCCATATCTTGCCGGGTGTAGACGACGGCGCCGCCGATCTCGAAGAGAGCTTGGCGATGCTCGAGGCTGCCAAGCGGGCCGGTGTAACCAGAATCGTTTGCACTCCTCACTGCCGTGATCCCTATTTTGATTACGACAAGATGTGGGATGCCTTTGAGCTGCTGCGCGATAACGCTGACGGTTTTCCGCTCCAGATGGGCTTCGAGGTCAACCATCGAAAGCTCGTTGAGCTTGGTATCGATGCCGCGGAGCACTTGCATTTCGATGGAACCAACGAGTTCCTGCTCGAGCTTTCGACGCATGCCGATGCGTATGCGTTTAGAGAGTACGAGAACACGATTTACGATTTGCAGTGCCGTGGCTACCAGGTGATCATCGCTCATCCTGAGCGCTATCGTGCGGTTCAAAAGGATGTAAGCGTGGCGGAGCGCCTGGTCGATATGGGCTGCAAGCTGCAGGCTTCGGCGGACTTTATTGCCGGCGGTCGCTTTGGTCGCGAGAAAAAGCCGGCACAGCGCCTGTTCGATCAGAACCTGTACAGCTTCATCGCGAGCGATGCCCATAACGTGGGTCATTACGACTGTCTGGCGAAGGCTCGCGCGAAGTTTAGCGTGCGCGGAGCTCATTTTCGCTAAAATCTGTCCCTAACGTTCGCGTTGAATGAAAGGGCAGCTATGGATATCCAACTTAAGACGGGATGCTTTGATGACGCGGCGTTGGTGCGCCGCGTCGTTTTTATGGACGAGCAGGGCTACGAGAATGAGTTTGACGCTATCGACGAGGATCCGAACTGCATCCATGTGACGCTCTATGTAGACGGTGAGCTTGCCGGTTGCTCGCGCGTGTTTCCCGAAGAACTCGAGCGCGCAGCTGACGCAGAGGCTCCGGTGTCGCCGGCGTGCGACTTGGACGAAGGCGTCGCGGCGGGGGAGACCTACATTATGGGGCGCGTGGCCGTGCTGCCGAGCATGCGCCGTCGCGGTTTGGCGAGCAAGATTGTCGAGGCCAGTGATACGTGCGCGCGTGATGCCGGCGCCAAGCTCATTAAGCTGCACGCGCAGGAATACGTGCTGCCGCTCTATGCCAAGGCGGGTTACACGCAGATTGCCCCGGTGGACTACGAAGACGAGGGCCAGCCCCATGTTTGGATGGCCAAGCGCGTAGATGGCAGATAGGGACGTTCCTTTCCTGCCGGCAGTCGGGGACACCCCTTGGCAATTGGCGCATCAGAGTGTTTGGACATACAGTTTTTCGATTCCGTATGTATATATGCGCGCTAATGGGTTATAAAATCTAAGTCTAAACATAGCAGGTCTGCGATGCGGCTCGGGCAACCGGGCCGTTTTTGCGGACGGGGGTAGCGCGAAAGGACTGCACATGCGTCAATTTAAGACCGAGAGCAAAAAACTGCTCGACCTCATGATCAACTCCATCTACACCAATAAGGAAATCTTCCTGCGCGAGCTTATCTCCAACGCGAGCGACGCCGTCGACAAGCTCAACTTTAAGAGCCTGCAGGACCCGAGTGTCAAGCTCGACCAGGGCGACCTGGCTATTCGCGTCTCTTTTGATAAAGACGCCCGCACCATTACCATCTCGGATAACGGCATTGGCATGACCGCCGAGGAGCTCGAGCGCAATCTGGGCACCATCGCCCATTCCGGCTCCGAGGAGTTTAAGACCGAGAACGCCGAGCAACAGGGCTCCGATGTCGACATCATCGGCCAGTTTGGCGTGGGCTTCTACTCTGCCTTTATGGTTGCCAGCCACGTAAAGGTTGTCAGCCGCGCCTATGGGGAGGACACCGCTCACGTGTGGGAGTCTGATGGTCTTGAGGGTTACACCATCGAAGACGGCGAGCGCGCCGAGCACGGCACCGATGTCATCCTGACGCTGCGCGAGAACGAGAAGCTCGACGCCGACGGCGAGGCCGAGACCTACGATCGCTTCCTGACCGAGTGGGGCCTCAAGAGCCTGATTCAGCAGTACAGCAACTATGTGCGCTACCCGATTCAGATGATGGTGAGCAAGAGCCGCCAGAAACCCAAGCCCGAGGACGCCGGCGACGACTACAAGCCCGAGTACGAGGACTACCAGGAGCTCGAGACCATCAACTCCATGACGCCGATTTGGAAAAAGCGCAGCTCCGACGTTGAGCAGAAGGATTACAACGAGTTCTACAAGTCCACGTTCCACGACTTTGACGATCCCGCGCGCACTATCAGCTTCCATGCCGAGGGTACGCTTGAGTACGATGCGCTGCTGTTTGTGCCGGGTCGCGCCCCGTTCGATCTGTACAGCAAGGACTACGAGAAGGGCCTGGCGCTCTACAGTTCCAACGTGCTGATTATGGAGAAGTGCGACGACCTGCTGCCCGACTACTACAACTTTGTGCGCGGTGTCGTGGACTCTGCCGACGTGACGCTCAACATCTCGCGTGAGACGCTGCAACAGAACCGTCAGCTCAAGGCCATTGCCAAGCGTGTCGAGAAGAAGATCACTGCCGATCTTGAGGACATGCGCGATAACGACCGCGAGGCATACGAGAAGTTCTTTGAGAACTTTGGTCGCGGTCTGAAGTACGGCATCTACTCGAGCTACGGCATGAAGGCCGACGAGCTCGCCGACCTGTTGCTGTTCTGGTCTGCCAAGGAGCAGAAGATGATCACCCTTGCCGAGTATGCCAAGGGCATGCCCGAGGGCCAGAAGGCAATCTACTATGCCGCCGGCGATTCGCGCGAGCGTCTGGCCAAGATGCCCGTCGTGAAGGGCGTGCTCGACCGCGGCTACGATGTACTGCTGCTGACGCAGGACGTGGATGAGTTCACCTTCCAGGCCATGCGTGAGTACGTGGCTGCCGATATGCCCAAGATCTACGAGGACGATGCTGCCCGCGAGGCTGCCGAAAAGGCCGTGGCCGACGGTGCCGAGCCCGAGGTCGAGGATCGTCATCTGGAGCTCAAGAACGTTGCGACCGGTGATCTTGACCTGGCGACCGAGGACGAGAAGAAGGAGGCCGAGGACGCCACCAAGGAGAACGAGGATCTCTTTAACGCCATGAAGGAGGCGCTCGGCGACAAGGTCGAGAAGGTCGCCGTCTCTGCGCGTCTGACTGACGCTCCCGCCTGCATCACCACCGAGGGTCCGCTTTCGCTCGAGATGGAGAAGGTGCTCCAGAAGGGGCCCGAGGGCGCGCCCGACGGCACGCCCAAGAGCCAGCGCGTGCTCGAGCTCAACGCCAAGCACCCGGTCTTTGACAAGCTTGTCGCTGCCCAGAAGGCAGGCGACGCCGATAAGATCAAGCAGTACTCCGGCTTGCTCTACGATCAGGCCCTGCTGGTCGAGGGCATCCTCCCCGAGGACCCCGTTGCCTTCGCAGCAGCTGTTTGCGAGCTGATGTAACTAGGGTGTTACGCGGTTCTACGAACCGCGTAACCACTCGACGCTGCAAGCCCGCCAGAGCGGCAATCTGCCTTTCAACTTCGGCGGCATGACCAGAAGGTCAATGCCGCCTTGTTTCAAGGCACCTTGCTCGCTCTGGCGGGCTTTCGCTGTCCGCGCCAAAACATCGGCGTTGTTATGGGTAGTCGTTGGGGACGTTCTTAAATGACTAGTCGTTGGGGAATGTGGCACTTGGGGACGTTCCTTTTCTGCCGGCAGTTTGGGACATTCCTTGCACCATTAGTCGTTGGGGACGTTCTTGTTTGACTGGTCGTTTAAGAACGCCCCCGATGACTATTCGGATTGTTAATTTGTGCGGGTTGTGGTTTTGTGAGCTGCGGGAATTTAAGATACTGTACATCTGTACGTTAACTTATCTTCGTAGTATATTGCTACCCGCAAAACTCAATACCATTGTGCTTCGAGACGCTAAAGCGCCTACGTACAATGGTTTTTGATAGTACGATTTGATTCAACGACAGGATGGATGGTCCAAGCGTGAGTCTCGGCAGCAAACTATCCGATGCAAAGGTCTCCTTTGCGATATTCAAGCGCGACATTAAGCGACTGCTTGTGAACCCCGTCGCCTTGGTGGTTACCCTGGGCGTGTGCGTTATCCCCTCGCTGTATGCCTGGTACAACATCGTGGCCAACTGGGATCCGTATGGAAACACCCAGGGCATTAAAATCGCTATCGCCAACAACGATCAGGGCACTCAGAACGACCTAGTGGGCGAGCTTAATGCGGGCGATAAGGTGGTCGATCAGCTCAAGGAAAACGATCAGCTGGGCTGGACCTTCGTCGATTCGGCCGCCGATGCCAAAGAGGGCGTCGAGAGCGGGGAATACTACGCGGCGATCGTAATCCCCAAGAACTTCTCCGACAATCTGGTCTCGATGCTCGACGGCAACTACCATCAGCCGAAGCTCACCTATTACGTCAACGAGAAAAAGAGCGCCATTGCGCCCAAGGTCACCGATACCGGTGCCAACACCATCGAGGAGCAGATCAACTCGGAGTTTGTCTCCACGGTGGGCGAGACTGTTGCCAGTATCGCCAAGGATGCCGGTGTCGATTTAAAGGACAAGGCAACCCAGACTCAGGACTCGCTGACAAGTTCGGTGTCCGAGGCATCCGACACCTTGGGTGAGGTGCGCGATTCGATTGGCGATATGAATGCCGCCATCGATAAGACGAGTGGCGCTATCGCCTCGGCTGATGCGGCGCTTGCCGGCTTGCAAGGTCAGGCACCGTCGCTGACGCAGGCAATCTCCCAGGGCAACGACCTGCTGGGCGAGGCTCGCGCCACGGCGGGCAACTCTATCACCTCGCTCTCCAAGGCACTCTCGGAAGGTGGCCTTGCACTCACCAAGACGTCAGCCTCCGCGAACGCTGCGATTGGCAAGCTAACGGGTACGGTCACATCTACGACCACCCGCATCGACAACTCGCTCGAGTCTCTCCAAGCGACGATCGATCACAATAAGGCCGTTATCGGGCACTTGGAGATTCTCGTTAATGACACGTCGACAGGTTCCGAGGAAATTGACGCGCGCATTGTATCGACCATCGATTCGCTTCGCGAGCAAAACCAGAAGCTGCAGAGCATCAAGGATGGCCTTTCTGCACAGTCGAGCGCCATGGCAAACGACGCTACGGCAATCTCGAACGCGAGCAACGCACTCAACGCGGCAATTCAGACCGGTACGGCTAACCTCGGTCAGGCTCAGACCGATCTGGGTCAGAACGCACTTCCGAAGGCTTCGAGCGCGCTTGACTCCTTTGCCGCCGTTTCGGGCGATTTGACCGGCATTGTGTCGGGTATGACCCCCACGATAGCGAGCGCGCGCGGCACGCTGGCGCAGCTCGATGCCACGCTCAAGCAGGCAAAGACCACGCTGTCCCAAACCGACGCCTCCCTTGCCAAGGTTCAGGACAAGCTCGCGACCGCCGCCAATGACATTGCGGCGCTGCAGACCTCTGAGTCTATGGGCGAGTTAGCCGACCTCATGGACGTCGACGTCAATGACGTGGCAGATTTCATGGCATCTCCGGTTGAGCTGACGTCCAAGTCAATCTATCCGGTCAAGAGCTTTGGCTCGGGCATCGCGCCCTTCTACACCAATCTGGCGCTGTGGGTAGGCGGCTATGTGCTCATCGCTATCTATAAACTCGAGGTCGACCGCGAGGGCATCGGTAGCTTTACGGCGCGTCAGGGCTACTTTGGCCGCTGGCTGCTGCTGGTGATCCTGGGCGCGTTCCAGGCCATTATCGTTACGGTGGGCGACCTGGTCATTGGCGTTCAGTGCGTCAATCCGCTGCTCTTTGTACTGGGCGGCATCGCTATTTCGTTCACCTACGTCAACATCATCTATGCGCTGTCCACCACGTTTAAGCATATCGGTAAAGCCATTGGCGTCATCCTCGTCATTGTGCAGATCCCCGGCTCGTCGGGCATGTATCCCATCGAGATGATGCCCGGCTTCTTCCAATGGCTGCATCCGCTGCTGCCCTTCACCTATGGCATCAACCTGCTGCGCGAGACCGTCGGTGGCATGTATTCGTTCAACTACCTGTTCAACCTGTGCATCCTGGGCGTGTTCCTTGCCATCGCACTCTTTATTGGCTTGCAGCTGCGTCCGCTGCTGCTCAACCTCAACCTGCTCTTTGACAAGCAGCTTTCCACGACGGGCCTCATGATCTGCGAGTCCAACGACCTGCCGCGCCAGCGCTATTCGCTGCGCACGGCCATGCGCGTCATGCTCGATTCGGATTCGTACCGTCGCGAGCTGCTCGATCATGCCGTGGCGTTTGAGCATCGCTACCCGTACTACATCAAGGGCGGTTTTGCCGCCGTGGTAGGCGTGCAGGTTCTGCTCTTTGTGCTTTCGACGGTGCTCGATATCGACAATAACGGCAAGATCATCCTGCTCGTTATCTGGATCATTTCGGTTATCGCCATCTGCGGCTGGCTCATCAACATCGAATACATCCGTGCGAGCCTCAATACCCAGATGCGTATCTCGGCGCTTTCGGACGAGGACCTTCGCCGCGAGATGCGCGAGCACACGGCTGCCATCCCTGCCGCCCGTCGCATGTTTGGTCTCAACGCCAGCGAGCGTGGCGCCAAGGGAGGCGAACAGCCTACGAGCCGTCTGTCGCATATCGGTGCGCATCGTAAGGCTCAAGATGCCGACGGCGCTGACAACGTAAACGGAAACGACGGGGACACCACCTCGCTTGGCAAGCACTCTAAAGGAGGTGAGGCATAAATGAAAAACATCCTGCACCTGTTTAAGCGCGATGTCCAAAACGTGTCTCGCTCCGTGATCGGCATGGTCGTCGTGATGGGCCTGATCATCGTGCCATGTCTCTATGCATGGTTTAACATCGCCGGAAGCTGGGATCCCTACGGCAATACCGGCAACCTTAAGATTGCAGTGGTCAACACCGATGAGGGTTACGAGAGCGATCTGATTCCCGTCGAGGTCAACGTGGGCGAAAACGTAACCGCCACCCTGCGCGGCAACGAGAACTTCGACTGGGTCGTCCTCAACGACCGCGATAAGGCGATTGAGGGCGTTAAGTCGGGCGCGTACTACGCTGCCGTCGTTATCCCTAAAACGTTTAGCGCTGACATGATGACGCTTTTCTCGACCGAGGTGAAGCACGCCGATATCGAGTTCTATGAGAACCAGAAGGCCAACGCCATCGCACAGATCGTGACTGAAAAGGGTTCGAGCGCCGTCCAGAGTCAGGTCAACGAGACCTTTACCAAGACCATCACGACCATCGGCCTTAAGACCGTGTCCAGCCTGCTCGACTATATGAGTACCGACCAGGTGAGCAACTTTATCGCCAATCTGTCCTCGACGCTGGGCGATTCGGTCGAGGACCTGCAGGACGTTCAGGCGAGTGCGACGTCGCTCGCGGGCATTTTGAGCTCCACGTCCGATTCGTTGACGTCGGCGGGCGGCATGCTCAAGCAGACGGGCACCGTTGATGAGTCGACGAAGCAGCTGATGGAGCACGCCAAGAGCGGCATCAATGATTCCAAGGAAGCGCTCAAGGCCGCCAACGATGCCGTTGACGCAGCGATTGACGGAAGCGCGGGCTCGTTCGACAACGTGTCCGCCGAGCTTGCGAAGGCATTCGATGCCGCGAATCAGCATGTTGACCTTACGGTGTTTCAGCTCAACGAAGCCGCAGCGGCGCTCAATACGCGTGCTGACGATATCGATGCGATGGCCGATCAGCTCCGCAACCTTGCCGACCAGGTGAGTGATGACAAGCTCAAAGACGGTCTCGAGTCCGCTGCGACGTCGCTGGGCAGAATTGCCGTGGAGTACCGCAACAATGCGAAGGACCTGACGGCGACCGCAAAGTCCCTTTCGGACGGCATGGCGGAGGTCAACAACTCGCGTGCCGAGGTCGACCAGGCCATCGCCGATGCCAAGGCGGGTATCTCGGGAGCCAAGTCCGACTACGATTCCACGTTCTCGGTTAAGGCCAAGGAGCTCAAGAAGACCATTTCGGGCGTTCTGGATTCCCTGAACGGTATCTCGGGTGACTTGGATAGCGCCGTGAGCGGTCTGACCGACGCCTCTGGTTCGCTCGCGAAGGGTCTCTCCAAGGCTGCAGGGCTCGTCAACAAGGCTTCTGACCAGCTGGGTGAGGCATCGGACAAGATCAGCGCGTTCAAGGACGAGCTCGACGGCGCCCTGATGTCGGGTGACCTGGCGACGATCAAGACGATGATCGGCAACGACCCCGAGGGTTTGGCCGTGTCGCTTTCCGGTCCCGTCGCGCTCGATCGTAAGCCGGTCTATCCAATCCGCAATTACGGTTCGGCCATGGCGCCGTTCTATACGATCCTGTCGCTGTGGGTGGGCTCGATCGTGCTGGCAGCCATGATGAAGGTCTCGGTTGACGACGAACTCATCAACGAGCTGATCCCCGTGCGCCTGCACGAGATCTACCTGGGCCGCTACCTGTTCTTTGGAGGTCTGGCCCTGCTGCAGGCGACACTCGTGTGCGCGGGCGACATCCTGTTCTTTGGCATCCAATGCGACAACCCGCTGCAGTTTGTACTTGCCGGCTGGGTCGCGAGTCTCGTGTTCTCCAATATCGTCTACACGCTCACCGTGTCGTTTGGTGATATCGGTAAGGCGCTCGCCGTCGTGCTGTTGGTTATGCAGGTCGGCGGTTCGGGCGGTACGTTCCCCATCGAGATGACCGGCCCTGTGTTCCAGGCGATCTATCCGTTCCTGCCGTTCACCCACGGCATCAACGCCATGCATGCCGCCATGGCTGGCGCCTACCATATGGAGTACTGGGTTGAACTTGGCATTCTGGCGAGCTATCTGATTCCGTCGCTGGCACTGGGCGTCGTCTTCCGCCGCCCGGTCATCAAAGCCAACGACTGGATTATCGAAAAGCTGGAGTCAACAAAGCTTATCTAGTACAGCAACGTTAACGTCGATGCAGCGCTAATGCCAGCGAGCGAGCCGCATTTGCGCCAAGGTGACGTGAAATGAAAGGGCGCTGACCTTCTGGTCGCGCCCTTGAAATTGAACGTTAGATTGGCGTGAATGCGGCTCGCGCAGCGTCGGCCGGTCCGCCGTTCGGTAGAACGGCGGAACAAAATGCTTTAGTGGGCTGGATTGCGATGCAACACCGGTTGTTGCTACAGTAGCGGGGCGTACCGGGGGTCCGGTGCGCCCCGTTTTATTTGACCATGAGGCGGCACGCGGCCATGCACGTGCGGACACCACGCCCAGACTGAGCGCGAGGATGCCCTATGGCCCAGAATGCCGTTGATGAAATCGAAAACATGCCCGATAGCCCTGTAGCGCGCGAAGACCTGGGTGCCGGCGGCACCTCCCGCGGCGCCGGCGCGCGTTCTCCGTTCTTCTGGAAGGTCTTGCTGCTTTCGGTGGCGGTCATCTGGGGCTATTCCTTTACCACCATGAAAGATGCGCTCGATACCGTTCCGGTGTTCGAGCTGGTCTACGTTCGCTTTCTCCCGGCTTCGCTGGTTATGTTCGCCATCTTCCGTAAACGCATCATCGCACACTTTAATGCTCGCAACCTTATCGTCGGGCTGGGCATGGGTGCGCTCATGTGGGGAGCATACGGACTGCAGACGATTGGCCTGGCACAGACCACGGCAGGCAAGAGTGCATTTTTGACGGGCACGTACTGTATCCTTGTGCCGTTTGCCAGCTATGTCCTGAGCGGCGAAAAGCTCACTCGCTATAACCTGGGTGCGGCACTGCTGTGCCTGGCGGGCATTGGCCTGGTGGCACTCGATAGCGTCGAGTTCAATATCGGCGATGCCATTACGCTGGGCGGCGCGGTCTTCTTCGCCATCCAGATGGCGGTGACCGCCAAGTACGGTCGCAAAATGGACATCAACGTCATCACGTTTTGGATGTTTGTGGGCAATGGCATCCTAAGCCTGGTCTCGTCGCTGCTATTCGAGACCCAGGCGCCTCTGTCCGTGTGGACGCCGAATTTTATCTGTGTGATGGCGTTTCTCTCGGTGGGCTGCACATGCGTGGCTCTGCTCATCCAAAACGTCGGCCTGGCGCATGTCCCGGCTTCGACGGGCTCGCTGCTCCTTTCGATGGAATCGCCTTCGGGCGTGTTGTTTTCGGTGCTGCTGATGGGGGAGGCGCTCACCTCGCGCCTGCTCGCCGGCTTTGTGCTTATCTTCCTGTCGATTATCTTGAGCGAGACTCACTTCGATTTTTTGCGTCGAAAGCCGCGCTCGCAATTGTAAACAACTTGTTGCGCCGCCCTCCTGGGGCGGCGTTTTTTATGACTCGCCTTTAAAGTTGTACCTTGCACTTTACGCTATCAAAGTGCTTACTGCAAAAACGTTACTGGAGGGCATTTATGGCACCAGCTCAGTCCGATCTTCAACCGCAATCAGCGCCCAAGGCCACCGCAGCGGCGCAGGCCGCTATCGGTGACGGTCTCGTTGCAGAAGCTCAGGCTTTTGCAGACGAGCTCGCTGCGTGGCGACACGATTTACACCAGATGCCCGAGCTGGGTAATAGCCTCCCACAGACCTCTGCGTATATTCAAGCGCGCCTGACCGAGATGGAAATCCCATTTGCCACGCTCGTCGATGGTTCCTGTGTCGTGGGCCTTGTCGGCGCCGGTGCCGCCGCGGCCCAGGGCAATGGCGTCTGCACGGACGAACAGGCCGGTACGGTCATCATGCTCCGTGGCGACATGGATGCCCTGCCCGTTGCCGAAGAGTCAGGCGAGCCTTTCGCCTCTACGAACGGCTGCATGCACGCATGTGGACACGATATGCACGCGACGGCGTTGCTTGGAGCGGCGCGCCTGCTCAAGGCCCGCGAGTCTGCGCTTGTCGACGCCAACGCCACGGTTAAGTTGCTGTTCCAGCCGGGCGAGGAAACCTTTGAGGGTGCCCGCGCCGCCATCGCCGACGGTCTGCTGCAGAACCCGCGTCCCCAGGCCGCCTTTGCCATGCATGTCAATAGCCAGTCGCCGCTTGGCCTGGTGCTCTACGGCAGCCCGGCGCTCTCGGGCGTGTACGGTTTTCGCATCACGCTTCAGGGCAAGGGCGGCCATGGCTCGAGCCCCGAGATCTGCATCGACCCCATCACGGCCGGCGTCCATGTGCATCTGGCGCTTCAGGAGCTTATCTCTCGCGAGGTGCCGGCGGCCAAGGAGGTCGCGCTTACCGTTGGCAAGTTCGCCGGCGGTCAGGCCGCAAATGTCATCCCCGACACTTGTGTGCTCGAGGGAACGCTGCGTGGCTTCGACGTCGAGCTCATGGAGCACCTCAAGACCCGCATCGCGGAGGTCGTCAAAGGCGTTGCCACGACCTATCGTACGCCGGCGACTATCGAGACACTCTCGGATGTTCCCCCGCTCGTACTCGACGACGGCATGACGCAGGCGTCGCTTGGCTACGTGGGCGCGGTGCTGCCCAAGTCCGCCTTCCTGCCGCTGTTCCACGCCATGGCGAGCGAGGACTTCGCGTTGATCTCGAGCGAGATCCCGAGCGCGTACTTTACCGTGGGCGCTGCTGTGACTGATACGGACGAGCATTTTGCTCAGCATCATCCCAAGGCACGTTTTAGCGATGCCGAGCTTCCCCTTGGCGCCGCGGCTTATGCCGCCGTCGCTTTGGGCTACATCGCCGACCACCGGTAGCACCCAATCTTGCTACTCGTTTGCTTAAAAAGGAACAGTATGTCCCAGCAACGTAAATTTTTCCCCGGCTGGCTCGTGGTGGCCTCCGGCTTTGTGATCATGGCCACGTGCTACACGATTTTCGTTAACTGCATGACTATTCCTTCCGCACCAAGCCTTCCGAGATTGGCTTGAAGCCGCTCGGCGAGAACCCGAGCGACCCGTCCGTCTCGACGGCCGGCGATAAGGACGAGCACACGGCTCCTGAGGTTAACGTTGGCTGGTCTCGCATCAAGAAGAGCCCGGCGTTTTGGCTGCTTGTCGTCGCCTTCCTCTTTATGGGGCTTTTCAATGGCGCCATCCTGCCCAACCAAGTTACGAACATGACGAGCGTTACCGTCAACGGCGCCAAGATCGTCACGGGTGGCCACGACCCCATGTGGGCCGGTACGGTGCTTTCTGCCTGCATGGTCACGGTCGTTATCGCCAAGATTTCGCTCGGTGTCATCTACGACCGCTTTGGCCTGCGCTTTGGCAACGTGCTGGGTTCCGTTGCGTGTATTGTCGCCTGTGTGGCGCTGTGCTTCCCGACGACGGACCTTAGTCCTATTGTGGCCGCTGCGAGCTTTGGTATCGGAACGTGCATGGGTACCATCACGCCTACCATTGCCGCGTCCAAGCAGTTTGGCATGGCCGATCTCGGCAAGGTCACGGGCACCATTACCTCGCTCGAGATGGTCGGCGGCACCGTGGGCGCCATTGTCTCGGGCGTGCTGTTCGATGCCACGGGCTCCTTTGCGAGCACCTGGATTGTGTGCCTGGCGTGCTCCGTGGTCATGCTCGTGTTCCTGCTGGCATCCGAGCCCATCGCCGCCAAGCTGCGCGCAAGCGTGGCGGGGGAGTAGCGGGTCGCCGCCTATTCCTGTTTGCCTGTTCTGCCCGTGGCTGCCCTGGAAGCCGAATGGATGCTCGTACTGTCATTCGGTTTCCAGGGCAGCCACGGGTCTACGAAATGATCTCTTTTCCTCCGTCCCCAAGGGATCACGTAATCCGAAGGGGACGGAGGAAAAGGGATCACAAACCGCGGCGGCGTGTCTGGCCGAACGAGTCCCCATACCCTCGTTCGGTCAGACACGCCGCCGCGTTGCTGCTTTGTGCCGTATAATGTCCACTACCTATGACGCGATACAAAAGAAAGGTGTTTGCCCATGCAGGCACAGAAGGCGGAGGGAACCCGCGACCTTATCGGCGCCGAGATGCGCGCTTGGCAAAAGATGCAGCAAATCGCTGCCGGCGTGTTCGAGCCGTTTGGTTTTAAACCCATCGAGACGCCCGCGATCGAGCAGGTGGACGTCTTTGTCCACGGCATCGGCCAGTCGACCGACGTCGTGCGCAAGGAGATGTTCCGCGTCTTTAGCGGCGCCAACCTGGAGCGCGTCTTTACCGAGGGCACCGACACAAAACTCAAGCCCAAGCAGCGCCTGGCGCTTCGTCCCGAGGGCACGGCCGGTGTGGTGCGCGCAGTCGTGGAGAACAACCTGGTGCCCCAGGGCTCCACGCCGTTTAAGGCTTACTACGCCGAGGCCATGTTCCGCGGCGAGCGTCCCCAGAAGGGCCGCCTGCGTCAGTTCCACCAGGTGGGTATCGAGTGGCTCGGCGCTCCCGATCCGGCGGCAGACGCCGAGTGCATCATCATGCTCATGGAGTTCTACAAGCGCCTGGGCTTCGATCTTTCCAAGCTCCGTCTGCTCATTAACTCGATGGGCGACGCTCAGTGCCGTCCGGCTTACCGCGAGCAGGTCAAGCAGTTTATCCTCGATCACGCTGACGAGATGTGTGACGAGTGCCGCGAGCGCGCCGAGCTCAACCCGCTGCGTGCCTTCGACTGCAAGAACGACCACTGCCGCGAGATCATGGCCGACGCGCCGCTGATGGGCGACAACCTGTGCGACGAGTGCCGCGAGCACTACGAGCAGGTCAAGCGCTATCTGGATGCCGCCGGTATCGAGTATGTCGAGGATCCCACCCTGGTGCGTGGTCTGGACTACTACACCCGCACCGTCTTTGAGGTCGAGGCTCCCGGTGCCGGCGTCGGCTCCATCGGTGGCGGCGGCCGCTACGACGGCTTGGTCGAGCTCGAGGGCGGCAAGCCCACGGCCGGCGTCGGCTTCGCCGTCGGTTTTGAGCGCGCCCTGCTGGCCCTGCAGGCCTTTGGCAGCGACCTGGGTGCCGATGAGGCCCCGTGCGTCTACGTCGCCAATGCCGGCAAGGAGTTGCGCCAGAACGTCTTTGTCATTACGCAGGAGCTTCGCGCCGCGGGCATCGTGACCGAGGCAGACTATCAGGGCCGTTCGCTCAAGGCTCAGTTTAAGCAGGCCGACAAGGTGGGCGCTAAGCTCATCCTGGTCCTGGGTGGCGACGAGCTTGCCGCCGGCAAGGTCAAGGTACGCGACATGCAGAGCCATGACGAGGTTCTCGTCGATCTGGCCAACGTGGTCGAGGCGGTTCGCGAGCGCCTGTAGCGCATCTTTTTGAGCTGCGGACCCGCTTGAGTGTCCCGTCCATTGCGAGCGATTGTTACGGGGGTGTTTCGCTTTTATGCGGAATGCCCCCATTTACGTATGCCGCCCACCGAGAAATACGACCATTTAGGGCAAAAACCCTTGCAATGCAGAAAATACTTTTGTGTGGTAAAGCGCAATCAGCGCCGAAAGTTTTTGCCGAGTGCCTATAATGAATACCGCATGTTACGTGCATAGAAGGAGGAATGGGAGGAAACGTGGCTGAGAACCTAAGCAACCAGTCTGTACCCGAAGCCGCGGCGCGCGTCGCTGCCGTGGTCAACCGCCTCGTTAACCGAATCGGCTCGAATGCCGAGTCCAGGGAGCGTCTCGCCGAGATCGAGATCCCCGAGGAGCTGCGCGACAACTTGGCGCTGTTCCTACGCCTGGAGCGCCGTGTGCTTAGCGAGTATGATCCCGAGATCGCGGACCTGTTCGACAAGATCCTGACGGCCGAGATTGTGGCCAATGCCGGAAACCCCGGCGCCCGTGCTGCCGACGAGTCCGTCGACGAGCAGGGCGTGCCCACCGCCGACGAGCCTACTGCTGTGGCGTTTCGTGAGGTCGTCGATCTGATTGACAGCCTGCCGCTCGATAAGCAGCAGGTTATTGTCCGCGCCTTTACGAGCTTCTTCCATCTGGCAAACCTGTCGGAGGAGAACTACCGCGTGGCGCAGCTGCGCGAGCGCGAGGCAGGTGCGTCGACCGATACCGAGGTCGATCCCGCCAACGAACTCACCGTCGCCTATCACCAGTTGGTAAACGAGATGGGTGTCGAGGGCGCCAACGAGCTGCTCGACAAGCTCGAGTTCCACCCTGTCTTTACCGCACATCCCACCGAGGCCCGTCGTAAGGCCGTCGAGGGCAAGATTCGCCGTATCTCCAACCTGCTGGAGGAGCGTCCGCGCCTGGGCGGCTCCGACCTGGTGGAGAACGAGCGCCATATGCTGCAGGAGATCGACGCTCTGGTGCGTACGAGCCCCATCGCGCTTAAGAAGCCCACGCCGGTCGAGGAAGCCGATACCATCATCGACATCTTCGATAACACACTGTTCGATGTGATCCCCGTCATCTACCGTCGTTTTGACGACTGGGTGCTGGGCGACAAGGCCGGTACCGTGCCGCCGCTGTGCCCGGCGTTCTTCCATCCCGGCAGCTGGATCGGTTCCGACCGCGACGGTAATCCTAACGTCACCGCCAAGGTGAGCCGTGAGGTCGCCGCCAAATACTTCACCCACATGGTGCTCAAGCTCGAGGACAAGTGCCGCCGCATCGGCCGCAACCTTACGCTCGAGGCCGCCTACAGCAAGCCGTCGGCAGAACTCATGAACCTGTGGAACCATCAGGTCGAGATGAGCGCTCAGTACACGGCACGCGCCGAGCTGATCTCCGAGCACGAGCCGCATCGCGCCGTCATGCTCGTCATGGCCGACCGCCTCAACGCCACCGTGCGTCGCATCACCGACACCATGTACCACAGCGCCGATGAGTTTCTGGAGGACCTGCGCGTCGTCCAGCGCTCGCTGGCTGCCTGCGGTGCCGTCCGTGCTGCCTATGGCCCGGTCCAGACCATCATCTGGCAGGTCGAGTCCTTCGGCTTCCATATGGTCGAGATGGAGTTCCGTCAGCACTCCGTGGTGCACGCCCGCGCCCTCAAGGATATCCACGAGAACGGTATCCATGGCGACCTGCAGCCTATGACGCGCGAGGTCATCGACACCTTCCGCGCTATCGGTTCCATCCAAAAGCGCTACGGCAAGAAGATGGCGCACCGCTACATCATCTCGTTCACCAAGAGCGCTCAGCATGTGGCCGACGTCTTTGAGCTTGCCCACCTGTCTTTTGCACACGAGGAGGATGTCCCCGAGCTCGACGTGATCCCGCTGTTCGAGCAGCTCGAGGACCTCGAGGGCTGCGTCGACGTGCTCGACCAGATGCTTACGCTGCCTGTGGTGCAAAAGCGCCTTGCCCAGACCAACCGCCGCATGGAGGTCATGCTGGGCTATTCCGACTCCTCCAAGGATGCCGGTCCTACCACGGCCATGCTCGCGCTGCACTCCGCGCAGGAGCGCATTGCCAAGTGGGCCGAGAAGAACGATATCGACCTGGTACTCATGCACGGTCGCGGCGGTGCCGTGGGCCGTGGCGGCGGCCCGGCCAACAAGGCCGTGCTGGCGCAGCCCAAGGGTTCGGTCAACTGCTTCTTTAAGCTCACCGAGCAGGGCGAGGTCATCTTTGCCCGTTACGGCAACCGCACGCTGGCTCAGCGCCATGTTGAGTCCGTTGCCGCCGCAACGCTTTTGCAGTCGGCCCCGAGTGTCGAGAAGACCAACACCGAGACCACGCAGAAGTTCTGGGATATGGCCGAGAAGCTCAACGCCGCAAGCCACGAGCGCTATCTGGACCTGCTGAACACCGAGGACTTTACACCGTGGTTCTCGACCGTGACGCCGCTGACCGAGGTCGGTCTGCTGCCGATCGGCTCGCGTCCCGCCAAGCGCGGCTTGGGTGCCAAGTCGCTCGACGACCTGCGTACCATTCCGTGGATCTTCAGCTGGAGCCAGGCGCGCATCAATCTGGCCGCTTGGTACGGCCTGGGTACCGCCTGCGAGCAGTTTGGCGATCTGGACCAGCTTAAGGCTGCCTACCAGGAGTGGCCGTTCTTCCGCACCTTTATCGACAACATCGAGATGTCGATCGCCAAGACTGACCAGCGCATCGCCAAGATGTATCTGCACCTGGGCGACCGCCAGGATCTGTCCAAGAAGGTCTTCACCGAGATGCAGCTCACGCGTAAGTGGGTCCTTGCCATCGTCGGTGACGAGTGGCCGCTGCAGCGCCGCCGCGTGCTCGGCTGTGCCGTCCGCGTGCGTAACCCCTACGTCGACGCCCTGTCCATCGCCCAGGTCCGCGCCCTTCGCGAGGTGCGCATGAACCAGGACGAGATGGCCGAGGAGAAGAAGGCCGAGTACATGAGCCTGATTCTTTCGACTGTGACCGGCGTCTCGGCAGGATTGCAGAACACGGGGTAATCGATAGCCCTGTAGTCGTCCGGGCCCGCCATCAGCTTACTTTTAAGCACGTCCTCGGACATGCAAGAAGCCCTCGCTGCGCACTTCGTGCGGCGAGGGCTTCTTGCGTCCTGCGGAGTGTGCTTAAAAGTAAGCTGATGGCGGGCCCTGCGATGTCCGGTCTTCGGCGGATTACGGGCTGAAGGGAAGAAAGGCGCGCTTCTCGCCTTACGACTGTAGCGGCCGCGGTCTCGTTTGGGATCGCGGTTGTTTTGTTGTGGGTCAAATATGAACGTTGTGTTAATGAGTCGGTGGACGGTGGTGTTTTTCGGTGAGCGGCGTATCCTCTCAACGGTTTGACTAGTGTGTCAGTTGAAAGGAAGAGGGCGCTCGTCAATGTTTGAATGTGAACTACCGTTTGACCACAAGACGTTGCATCTGGAGCTCGAGGATAAGAACTTCGCGGGTGTGATGGAAGGTCACCAAAACGAGTTTAAGACTACGAAATCGCAGGAAGAGCTGGTAGAGGAGTCGCTTGCCAACCCTTATGGCTCGCCTTCGCTCGAGGAGCTTTGTGCTGGCAAGAAGGATATCGTCATCATTAGCTCCGACCATACGCGTCCCGTTCCCTCGCGTGTGACGATGCCTATTCTGCTGCATCACATCCACGCTGCCGCTCCCGAGGCACGTGTGCGCATCCTGGTCGCGACCGGCATGCATCGCCCCTCGACGCACGAGGAACTCGTTAACAAGTACGGCGAGGAGATCGTCGCTAACGAGGAGATCGTCATGCATGTCGCGACCGACGACAGCATGATGAAAAAGATCGGTACCCTGCCTTCTGGTGGCGAGTGCATCATCAACAAGATTGCTGCCGATTGCGATCTGCTGCTTGCCGAGGGCTTCATTGAGCCGCATTTCTTTGCCGGTTTCTCTGGTAGCCGCAAGTCCGTCCTGCCTGGCATCGCCAGCTACAAGACCATCATGTACAACCACAACGGTCAGTTTGTGAACGATTCCCACTCGCGTGCCGGCAACCTGTGCCACAACCACGTGAGCGAGGACATGTTCGCCGCCGCCGAGATGGCTCACCTTGCCTTTGTGCTCAACGTGGTGCTCAACGGCAAGCACGAGGTCATCGGCTCCTTTGCCGGCGACATCCACAAGGCGCACGAGGCCGGCTGTGAGTTCGTGAAGAGCCTTGCCGGCGTTGAGCCCGTTGAGTGCGAGATCGCCATCACCACCAACGGCGGCTACCCGCTCGATCAGAACATCTATCAGGCCGTGAAGGGCATGTGCGCTGCCGAGGCCACGCTTCCCGAGGGCGGCGTGATCATCGACGTCGCCGGTTGTGCCGACGGTCACGGTGGCGAGGGCTTCTATCACAACATCGCCGACAACGATCCGGCGGAGTTTGAGCGCGCCTGCATCGATCGTCCCAAGGACGAGACCCTGCCCGACCAGTGGACGAGCCAGATCTTTGCCCGCATCCTGGCGCATCACCCTGTGATCATGGTCACCGATCTGTGCGATCACCAGATGCTCAAGGATATGCACATGACGCCGGTCAACACTATCGAGGAGGCGCTCAAGCTCGCCTTTGAGATGAAGGGTGCCGATGCCAAGGTTGCCGTCATTCCCGATGGCCTGGGCGTTGTTGTTGCGCAGCACTAGTGCGCGGCCTAAACGATTCGTTTATAACCGACAAGAAAGATAAGGTTTTATGCTTACCAAACTCCTCTGCGAATTCGGCGCGACGGCCCTCATGATCGTCTTTGGCGTGGGCGTGCACTGCGATACCGTGCTCAAGGGCACCAAGTATCAGGGCTCCGGCCATATGTTTGCCATCACCACTTGGTCTTTTGGCATCTCGGTCTGCCTGTTTGTCTTTGGCGGCGCCGTGTGCATGAACCCCGCCATGGTGCTTGCCCAGTGCATCGTCGGCTTGGTGCCGTGGGGCAGCTGCATCCCCTTCATGATTGCCGATATGCTCGGCGGCTTTGTGGGTGCCGTAATCGCCTGGTTTATGTATGCCGATGAGTTCAAGGCTTCCGAGGGCGTCGTCGACCCCATTGCCCAGCGCAACATTTTCTCGACCAACCCCACCACCGAGGGTACGAACTATGCCCGTAACTTCTTCTGCGAGGCTATCTGCACTTTTGTGTTCATCAGCGCCATCCTTGCTGCCGCTAGCCGCGCCGGCGAGAACGTTCTGATGCTCGCCATCTGCGTTGGCCTGATCGTTTGGGCCGTTGGCATGGGCATGGGCGGCATCACTGGCTTCGCCATGAACCAGGCCCGTGACCTTGGTCCTCGCTTGGCCTATCAGGTGCTGCCGATCAAGAACAAGGCCGACAACAACTGGAAGTACGGCCTGCTCGTTCCTGGCATCGCTCCGTTTGTCGGTGCCGCTCTGGCCGCACTGTTTGTGCACGGTTTCTTGGGCATGTTCTAGTCCGAGGCTACATATTTGTCCGCTGGCCGCATGGGGTAACTTCCCAGCGCGTCCTCGGACATGCAAAAAGGCTCGCTGCGCACTTTGTGCGGCGAGCCTTTTTGCGTCCTGCGGAGTGCGCTGGGAAGTTGCCCCATGCGGCCAGCTGCGGAGTCTTTGTTGCGTTCGTACAAGCAACCCAACATATATATCTGAATTTGGATGTGAGGGGCTTGTTGCTGGTAGGGGCGTTGAAGCGCGAGTGACACTTTGGGGTGCGTGGCGCCTTGGGGTGGGGCGATGCTTTGGGATGAGCTTCTTACTTAGTTGAAGAGGGGTTTTATGGCCGATAGGTAGTCTTTGGCTACTTCGGCCTTATCTGCTTGGAAGTTGTGCCAGGCCCACCATTGGACCATTCCTACGAAGCTTGAGGCTATGTGGTGCAGTAGGAAGCTTCGGTCCATGGCGGCGGCGGGGCCGTTTGGGTCGGTGGGGACGGTTTCGGCTGCTCGTGACATGATGGTCTTGCGTAGGCAGTCGGCGAAGACGCGTGAGCCGGCGCCGGCTACGAGGGCTCGTACGCCCTGGCGGCGTTCCCAGAGGTTGTTGAGGATATGCTCGACTTGTACGAGCGGATCATCGAGCGGTGTGCCATCGTCGTCGAGGGCGTGGGTGCAGATGTCGCTCACGAGTTCGGACAGTAGGTCATCTTTGCTCTTGAAGAGGCCATAGAACGTGGCCCGACCCACATGGGCGCGAGCGATGATGTCGCCGACGGTGATCTTGCCGTAGTCCTCTTCGCGCAGCAGTTCGGAGAACGCCGCGACGATGGCGGCGCGGCTTTTTGCCTTGCGGGCATCCATGGCTATGCGTCCGCGTGAACGAGCAGGCAGCGGAGCGTGCCGGAGCAGCCCTCGTAAGGGCGCTTGCCGGCGCCGTAGCCGACGGCCTCGATGCGGTAACGGACCGGAAGGTGCTCGGACGTGCGTAGCGCGGCGACGATGGCGGCGCCCGTGGGCGTCACGAGCTCGCCGGTGACCGGTGTGGGCGTGAGGGCGATATTGCCCGCCTGGCACAGGTTGACGACAGCGGGGACGGGAATGGGCATGAGGCCGTGGGCACAGCGGATGGCGCCGTGACCCTCGGAGAGCGATTCGACCACAATATCCTCAACGCCCAGGTCGTCGAGGCAGATGGCGACAGAGCAGACATCGACGATGGAGTCGATGGCGCCCACCTCGTGGAACATGACGGTCTCGGGCGTCTTGCCGTGAGCCTTGGCCTCAGCGGCGGCGAGCGCGGTAAAGATGGCGAGCGCGCGACGCTTGGCGCCATCGCTTAGCTGCGAGCCGTCGATGATGGCGGTGACATCTGCCAAAGAACGGTGGTGATGGTGGTGGGCGTGATGATGGTCCTCGTGGCCATGGTCATGGGCCTCATGATCATGCTCGTGGCAGTGCACGCGTTCGTGCTCGTGGCAGTGCTCGTGTTCGTGCTCGCCATGATCATGATGGTGGTGCTCATGCTCGTGTGTGTGCTCGGCAGCTGCTTCGTTGCCGTAGAGCCAGGCCATGTCGTGGTCGTGGTTCTCGAGCTCCTCTGCCAGCTGAACGTCAAAGTCGCAGGCGTCGATGCCATGTTTGTTTACGCGTGAAACGGCAATCTCAAAGCCGCCGACCGGAAGCGTGGCGAGCTGCTCGCGCAGATGCTCCTCGCTGGCGCCCAGGTCGAGCAGGGCCGCGACGGTCATGTCGCCGCTGATGCCCGAGGTGCCGTCGATGATAAGCGTGTGCTGATGGTTGGACATGGAATGCTCCTTAACGGGCGCAGGGCATGCCGGCGCTCAGATGATTGATAAGACTTGCCTGGTAGGCGGCGCCAAAGCCGTTGTCGATGTTGACGACCGAAACGCCGCTGGCGCAGGAGTTGAGCATGGCGAGCAGTGCGGCCACGCCGCCAAAGCTCGCGCCATAGCCCACGCTGGTGGGGACGGCGATGACCGGACAGCTCACCAGGCCGCCGATGACGCTCGCAAGGGCGCCTTCCATGCCGGCGATGGCGATGACCACCTGTGCCTGGGCAAGTTCCTCGGCATGAGCGAGCAGGCGGTGCAGGCCGGCGACACCTACGTCGTAGAGGCGGTCGACCTCGTTGCCATAGAATTCGGCCGTCAACGCGGCTTCTTCGGCGACGGGTAAGTCGCTCGTGCCGGCGCAGGCGACAACGATGCGCCCGTTGCCGGTGGGGGAGGGCTTGCCGCCCACGAGGGCGAGCTGGGCGTCCGGGACATATCCCAGGTTGATGTCGTTTCCGAGAAGCTCCGAGGTGTGGGCTGCCTTTTCGGAGTTCAGACGCGTGATCAGGATGCGCTCCTGGCCGGCATCGCGTAGCGCTTCGATAATGGCGGCAATCTGCTCGGCGGTTTTACCGGCACCGTAGACAACCTCGCCGGCCCCCTGGCGTACCCCGCGCGAAAGATCGAGTTGCGCAAAGCCCAGATCGGCGGTCGGCGCTGTCTGGATGCGCGCGAGGGCGGCGGCCGGTGTGACTGTTCCGCCGGCAACATCGCTCAGCAACTGCTCAAGATCTCGCTTATCCATATATGTTCCCTTCGACGGTGCAAAGTCTAGCACTCAAAAGGGAGTTTCCGAACATTAGAACAAAATTGTTCGGAAACTAGACATAGAGGATTTAATTCTGTTGTTAGATGGATTGACTAGTCGCGCAGGATGATGTCCATAGCGAGCATCAGGTTGCGCTCGTCGATGGCAAACGGGGCCGCCTCGCGCGTCTTGGGCTTGGCGCAAAATGCGATGCCCGTGCCTGCGGCCTGGATCATGGGGATGTCGTTTGCCCCGTCGCCGATTGCCACGGTGTGTACCATATCGACGCCGCACTCAACTGCCCAGTCCAGCAGCTGGATGAGCTTGGACTCCTTGGTTACAATGTCTGCCGCCAGCTTGCCGGTGAGCTTGCTGTCCATGACTTCCAGGCGGTTGGCCAGGCAAAAATCGATGCCCGCGGCGGCCACGATCTTATCGGCGACCTCGTGAAAGCCGCCGCTTACCACGCCGACCTTCCAGCCCTTGCTGTGTGCCGAGCGCACAAGCTCCAGCGCGCCGGGGGTAAACGTCACGCGCTCAAAGGTGCGCTCGAACACACTCTTGTCCAAGCCGGCAAGCAGCCCCACGCGCTCCTCGAGCGCCTGCTTAAAGTCGAGCTCGCCGCGCATGGCGCGTTCGGTGATTTGTGCAACTTGCTCGCCCACGCCGGCTTCCTCGCCCAACAGGTCGATGACCTCCTGGTTGATGAGCGTGGAGTCGATATCCATAACGATGAGGCGTGCAGTCATGGCGGGCCTTTCCGAGTGCAGTTGTATTGGGGCACATTGTCGCACGTGGCGCGCGTCGGCGACGGCCACGGTGCGTCAATTGTTTCGTCTCCGTCAAGTCTTTGGGCAGGAGCTACTTTTTCGCGGCACATCGACGCAGGTGCGATAACATAGAACGCCATGTCTGGCTGCGCGGTTTACGCAGGCCGGGTAAATCTGTACGACGCCGCCCGGAACGACACGGGGCGGCACAGATCCATAAAGGAGGATCACTGGTATGAGCCAGACCCGTCCCATCGACGAGCATTCCATGCACACCCGTACTTGCGGTGAGCTTCGCCGCGAGAACGTGGGCGAAGAGGTCACCCTCACCGGTTGGGTGAGCCGTCGCCGCGACCACGGCGGCCTTATCTTCTGCGACCTTCGCGACCGCGAGGGCATCACGCAGCTCACCTTCGACCCCGAACACTCCGACGGCGACGCCTTTAAGATCGCCGAGACCATGCGTCCCGAGTGGCCCATCAAGATTCACGGCGTCGTGCGCGCCCGTGGCGAGGAGACCACCAACACCAAGCTCGCGACCGGCGAGATCGAGGTCCTGACCGACCACGCCGAGGTGCTTAACACGTCCGTCACCCCGCCTTTCCAGATCGAGGATGGCATCGAGACCAGCGAGGACACCCGTCTGCGCTATCGCTATCTGGACCTTCGTCGTCCCGAGATGATGGCCAACCTCAAGCTGCGCTCCGACTTTACCTTTGCCATTCGCGAGGCGCTGCACAACCGTGAGTTCATGGAGATCGAGACGCCCTCCCTGTTCAAGTCCACGCCCGAGGGCGCTCGAGACTTCATCGTTCCCAGCCGTATTCAGCCGGGCAACTTCTACGCCCTGCCGCAGTCCCCGCAGCTCCTGAAGCAGCTGCTCATGGTCGGTGGCGTCGAGCGCTACTACCAGGTTGCCAAGTGCTTCCGCGACGAGGACTTGCGTGCCGACCGTCAGCCCGAGTTCACCCAGGTCGATATCGAGATGTCCTTCGTGGACCAGAACGACGTCATGAGCGCGCTCGAAGAGGTCCTGGCCGACGCCTTCGGCCGCATGGGTGTCGAGATGCCCACGCCGCTGCGTCGCATGGACTATTGGGAGGCCATGGACACCTATGGCTCCGACAAGCCCGATACCCGCTACGGCATGCACCTGGTCGACCTGACCGACATCTTTGCCAACTCCAAGTTCAAGGTCTTCGCGACTGCTGCAAACGAGGAGGGCTCTGTCGTCAAGGCCATCAACGCCAAGGGCGCCGGTGCCTGGGCACGTGCCAAGATCGATAAGCTCGCCGGCGTGGCCTCTACGTTTGGCGCCAAGGGCTTGGCCTGGATCGCCTTCCGCGAGGACGGCTCCATCAACAGCCCCATCGTCAAGTTCTTCTCGGACGAGGAGATGGCGGCCCTGCGCGAGCGTATGGACGTCGAGCCCGGCGACCTTGTGATGTTTGCCGCCGGCCCGCGCCTGCTCTCCGATGAGATCTTGGGCGGCATGCGCTCCCACATGGCCAACGCGCTCGAGATCAAGCGCGAGGGTCACGACTTCCTGTGGGTCGTCAACTTCCCGCTGTTCCACTGGGACGAGGACCGCAAGGCCTATGCAGCCGAGCATCAGCCCTTTACCCTGCCGACCGAGACCGACATCGCCAAGATCGAGGCCGACCCGCTGGCAGCCGGCTCCTGCACCTACGACTTTGTCATGGACGGCTTTGAGGCCGGCGGCGGCGGTATGCGTATCCACAACGCCGAAATGCAGATGTCCATGCTCAAGCTCCTAGGCTTTACCGAGGAGCGCGCCGAGTCGCAGTTCGGCTTCCTCATGGAGGCTCTCAAGTTTGGTGCGCCCCCGATGGGCGGCTTTGCCCTGGGCCTGGACCGCGTGTGCATGCTGCTCACCGGCTCCGACTCCATCCGCGACGTCATGGCGTTCCCCAAGACGGCCAGCGGCTCCGACCTCATGTCGGGCGCCCCGAGTGCCGTTTCCGGCGCCCAGCTCAAGGACGTCAGCCTGCGCTTGATGTAGGCGAGCGACTACATAGTGCCCGTAACGAGGGAAGGACGTGTGCCTTCCCTTGTTTTTTATGCGCGGGCGTTGCGAGGGCATGGGGTGACCGGACGTCGCGGAAACTGTGTCCCAGAATTTGCACCCAGAGCGGGATGGGCTTTCCGCTAGGGCCGCTCAGCGGAAACTGCGACCCGGAATTTGCGTCCAGAGTGGGCTGCGGTTTCCCAAACAGGGCCCTTTGGGAAACTGCGACCCAGACTCCAGCCAAATAACGGGACGCACTTTCCAGTCGAGCTTCTGGCGGGTCTCGACAAGCATCTAACGCTACAATAACTACCACGTGGCTGGGTTTGCCGGCCGAATGTGCGACGTCGTGGGAGGGGACATGGTCGAGTTTACAAAGACGATTAAAGATCCGTTGGGATTGCATGCCCGCCCGGTTGCGCTGCTCTATGACATTATTGCCAAGCATCGTAGCAACGTATCGGTCAGCATCGGCGATCGCCATACCGACGGCCGTGACGTGATGGGTCTCATGGCGCTCTACGGCGAATGCGGCGAGGACATCGTGTTCCGTGTTTCGGGCGTGGATGAGGCCTCCTGCGTCACGTCGATCAGAAACCTCTCGCTTTAACCGCAATAATGTGGCAAAGGGGCAGCCCCCTCTGTTGCATAAATTGGTATGACAAGGCACCGCAAAGAGACAGTCTTTGCGGTGCCTTCTTTGTTGCATATAGGAAACTTTTCCGAAAACTGAATAGGGACCCTTTCCAAAAAGTTAGCCACGTGCTAGTTTACTGTAGCGAACATAGACGTGGTTAACTTTTGCTGCGTCGATGTTGAGGACGAACTGACGTTAGGAGCACACTCATGTCTTGCGGACCGCAGATGCCGGCCATGCCGCTTTCGATGGTGAAAGCGGGCGAAACCGTGCACGTGTCTCGTGTAAAGGGCAATGAGGACATGAAGCACCATCTTAAGGACCTCGGCTTTGTCGAGGGCAACGAGGTTCACGTGGTGAGCTCGAGTGGCGCCAATATCATCGTCACCGTGCTGGGCGCACGCTTTGGTATCGATACCAAGGTCGCCATGCACATCATGACTGTCGGTTAGTTCGCAGCATTCCATAAAAGCTGAAAGGGGGAAAAGAATATGAAGACGTTGGGTGACGTTAAGGTGGGCGAGAGCTCTACCATCGTCAAGCTTCACGGCGAGGGCGCACTTCGCCGTCACCTTATGGACCTGGGGCTCATCAAGGGCACTTCGTTCAAGGTCGTAAAGGTTGCACCGCTCGGAGATCCGGTCGAGATCAACGTGCGCGGCTACGAGCTCTCCATCCGCAAGGAGGAGGCTGCCGTCGTCGAGGTCCAGTAAGGGCCGGCGGCACATATTTCTGCAGATAAAGTTAGGTTTTTCTAACTCAATAATGCAGTGTTGAAGCACATTATCCAGCCCGCGCGGAGAAAGCAGCGCGGGCACACAAGGAAGAAGGATTGAATGGCGGATTCTCAGATCCATGTCGCGCTGGCGGGTAACCCCAACTGCGGCAAGACCACGCTTTTCAACCTGATCACCGGCGCCAACGGCTACGTTGGCAACTGGCCCGGCGTCACGGTTGAGAAAAAGGAAGCCAAGCTCCTGAGTGACAAGAACGTCACGATTACGGACCTCCCCGGCATCTACTCGCTTTCCCCCTACAGCCCCGAGGAGCAGTGCTCGCGCGATTACCTCATGAGCGGCGAGCCCGATGTGGTCGTCCAGGTTGTCGACGCGACCAACCTGGAGCGCAACCTGTACCTGGCACTTCAGGTCGTCGAGACCGGCCTGCCCGTGGTTGTCGCCCTCAACATGGCCGACTTGGTCGAGAAGAACGGCGATAAGATCGACACGGACAAGCTTTCCAAGAAGCTCGGCTGCCCGGTCATGATGATCTCGGCCCTTAAGAACAAGGGTATCAACGAGCTGTTCGAGCAGGTTAAGAAGTCCGCTGCTTCCAAGGGCCAGGTGCCGGAGCACAAGTTCGATTCTTCAATCGAGGATGTTCTCACCCACATCGAGAATAACCTGCCGGCGAGCGTTCCCGCCAACAAGCGTCGCTACTACGCCGTCAAGCTGTTTGAGCGCGATGCGGACGCCTGCAAGCTCATCAACCTCACCAAGGAGAAGGCCGATCGCGTTGAGCAGCTGGTCGCCCAGTGCGAGCAGGATTGCGACGACGATGCCGAGTCCATCATCACCGGCGAGCGCTATGGCGTGATCGCGCACATCATCGACGAGTGCCTCACCAAGGCCCCGGCCAAGATGAGCACCTCCGAGAAGATCGACCGCGTGGTTACCAACCGTATCCTGGGTCTGCCGATCTTTGTGGTCATCATGTTCTGCGTGTACTACATCGCCGTTTCCACCCTGGGCGGTACGGTGACCGACTTCACCAACGACCAGCTCTTCGGCACCGACGGTTGGTACGTGCTCGGTCAGGGCCGCGATGCTTACGACGAGGCTGTCGAGGCCGCGGGCGACGACGCCGACTCGGTCGACCCTGCGCAGTACGGCCCCTATGTTCCGGGTATCACCACCGTGGTGCACGACGCTCTTGTGGCGGGCGGTACCGAGGACGGCGGCTTGGTCGATTCGCTCGTCTGTGACGGCATCGTCGGCGGCCTGGGCGCCATCTTTGGCTTCGTCCCGCAGATGTTCCTGCTGTTCGTGATGCTGTCATTCCTGGAGGACTGCGGCTACATGGCCCGCGTCGCCTTTATTATGGACCGCGTGTTCCGCCGCTTTGGCCTGTCTGGTAAGTCGTTCATCCCCATGCTCGTTTCCTCGGGTTGCGGCGTCCCCGGCGTCATGGCCACCAAGACCATCGAGAACGAGAAGGACCGCCGCATGACGGTCATGACCACCACGTTCATCCCCTGTGGCGCTAAGCTGCCGATCATTGCCCTGCTCATGGGTTCCATCATCGGCGATTCTTCCACCACCGCCGCGTGGATCAGCCCGCTCTTCTACTTCCTGGGCGTCTTTGCCGTCATCGCTTCGGGCCTCATGCTCAAGAAGACCAAGCTCTTCGCCGGTCGCCCGACGCCTTTCGTCATGGAGCTCCCGGCCTACCACTTCCCGGCGATCCGCTCTTGGGCGCTGCACGTGTGGGAGCGCTGCTGGGCCTTTATCAAGAAGGCCGGCACGGTCATCTTCGCGTCCACCGTCGTCGTTTGGTTCCTCTCCAACTTTGGTAGCTATAACGGTTCCTTTGGCTTCCTGCCTGCGATGGAGGGCATCCCCGAGGAGTTCATGGATTACTCCGTGCTCGCCATGCTCGGCAACCTGGTCGCTTGGATCTTTGCCCCGCTCGGCTTTAGCACCTGGCAGGCCACGGCGCTGACCGTCTCAGGTCTTGTCGCCAAGGAGAACGTCGTCGCCACCGCTGGCTCGCTGCTGTCCGTTGCCGACGCTGCCGAGACCGACCCGAGCCTGTGGACCGCGTTTGCGGGTATGTTCCCGACCATGGGCGCCTGCGTTGCCTTCGGCGCTTTCAACCTGCTGTGCGCTCCGTGCTTTGCCGCGATGGGTACCATCCGCAACCAGATGGACTCCGGCAAGTGGACCGCGATCGCCATCGGCTACGAGTGCGCTTTTGCCTGGGTCATCGGCCTGTTCATCAACCAGTTCTACAACCTGTTTGTTCTTGGACAGTTTGGTATTTGGACGGTTGTGGCCATCGTGCTGCTGGTTGCGATGCTCTTCCAGATCTTCCGTCCCATGCCTAAGCATGTTTGGACCGACGAGGACGAGACCAACAACACTTCTGCCGCGGTTTCCGCCTAAGTCCGAATAAGGATTAGCCCCTTTCCAAAAGCCCGGGTGTCCCAGCGACCCCCGGGTTTTTTGGTGCAAAGGTGTCAGGTTCATCTGCACCAGAAGTAGAGATGTGGCGTTTCCGCAGATAAAACCGACCATAATAAACCTGTCCCTATTTTCCAGATGAAGAATGGGGTAAAGTAAGTGGTGGTTAACTAGAGGAGGCTTGCTATGGCACCTATCGATATTGTTGTACTGGCTGTTATCGGCATTGCGTTTGTCGCAGTGTGTGTGCGCATCTATCGCAAGGGCACCTGCGCCGACTGCGCTCAGGGCGGCGTTTGCACGGGACATTGCTCCAACAAAAAGACCTGCGCTGCACTTAAGGGTGTGGACAAAATCGCCGAAGACTTGGGCCGCGGGATCAAATAAGGCCCGGACATCCAGGCACTCAAGCGCCTCGCGAGCATCCGTTCGCGGGGCGCTTTGCACATTTGGGGGCGAGCGCGGCGAGTTGAAGAGTGATTTTGGGGTATCGCTAACTATGTGGTCAACGGCCCGCTCAAGGTCGTCAATGCCGTGGCAGGCGCCAAGCTCGCCGTCGAAGGCATGACCAGCTACCTGGGCCTCTAACCCATCCCACCCATCAGTTGCGGTGAAATACGGACTGTTTTGGCTGTCAAAGGCCTCATCTACTCCGTATTCCACCGCAACTTTTTTGTGGGGTGGGCTAGAGACGCTGCATGCGGTACCCGACACCCATGTGCGTCTGAATCATCTTGGGGTGAGAGGGGTCTGCCTCGATCTTCTTGCGCAGGGTGCGCATGAACACGCGCAGGCTCGCCAGATCGCTGTCCCAGCTCGTGCCCCATATCTCGCGGGTGATGAAGGTGTGTGTGAGCACCTTGTCGACGTTTTTCGCCAGAAGGACGAGCAATTTGTACTCGGTTGGGGTGAGCGAGAGCTCGCGTCCGTCTTTCGTCGCGTATCCCGCGGCGTAGTCGATATGCAGCGGACCGTTGTCGAACGTGCTCGCTTCTGTCGACTCGCTCGACGCCATCGAGGAGCGCCTCAAATTCGCACGGACGCGCGCGAGCAACTCATCCACAGAAAAGGGCTTGGTGAGGTAGTCGTCTGCCCCTGCGTCAAGTGCTGCAATCTTGTCGGAATCTTCGGAGCGCGCCGAAATGACGATAATGGGGACTGCCGACCAGCTTCGGATCTTCGTGATGACCTCGATACCGTCAATGTCGGGAAGGCCGAGGTCGAGCATGATGAGGCTGGGACCGTGCGACACCGCATCCATGATGGCGGCCTGGCCGTTGCAAACCTTGCTCACGACGTAGCCGTGGAGGTCAAGCGCGGTCGAAACGAGGTTTTGAACGGTCAGGTCATCTTCGACCAGGAGGATGCGTGGCTTAGCGGCATTATTCATGAATCTCGATCTCCTCGGCGGGCAGGGTAAAACGGAAGACGGCCCCATGGGGGTGGTTGTCGCGAACTTCGATGACGCCGCCATGTGCCTCCACGATGGAGCGGCAGAGCGACAGCCCAAGGCCGATGCTTCGACGCGAATCTACGGGCTGCGTATTGCTTGAGGTGAAGAAGCGCTCAAAGATATGAGGCTTGTCGCAGTCTGCCACACCCGGCCCATCGTCTGCGACGTCCACCACGACGAACGCACCCTCGCGACGTGCGCTGATGGTGACAGTCGAGTCCTCGGGTGTGTATTTGAAGGCGTTCATGATGAGATTCGTAAGCACCTGCATGATGAGATGGACGTCGATGCGTACCAGCAGGATGTCGTCAGTGTGCTCGATGGTGACGGCACGTCCATGCGATGCTTGGGCGACGTGGCTGAGGGCTGCCTCGATGACCTCGTCGATGAGCTCGGATGTGAAGTTGAGGCGAATGGTGCCGTCCTCGACGCGTGTGATGGCGAGGAGGTTCTCCACGGTATCGATAAGCCAGAGGGAGTCGTCGTAGATGGCATCGGCAAGATCGCAGCGTTGTTCGAGACTGAGCTTCTCGTCGCTCTTCCGAAGGATTGCCGCAGATCCGGAGATAGCCGTGAGGGGTGTCCTCAAATCGTGGCCGATGGAGCGCAAAAGGTTGGCGCGCAGCTGCTCGTTTTTCGCCAAGACCGCAGCCTCTTCGCGCTCTTGCGCCGCCTGGTCGCTTTCGAGCGCCAAGGCGCATTCACCTACGATAGATAGGACGATCGAATGCTCGAAGGCTTCGATCTCGCGCCCCTCCAGGGCGATGCCGATGACACCGAATACCTTGTCGCCGGTGCGAACCGCGAGGTAGAGACAGCGCGCCTCAGGCAGGGTTCGCGTGCTTGCGCCCGCGCGCTTGTTGTTGGTGTAGGTCCAGGTTGCAACGGCGCGCTCGTAGTCGGTGAACAGCGACGCGGATCGGTTTTCGGCGCCAGCGGACTCATAGAGCGTCTTGCCGAGCGTGCCGTGTTCGGCGGTGTAGAAGACCACGTCGAGTTTTAGCAGTTTGATGAGTTGGTTCATGGCGACGCGGGCGCACTCCTCCGCGCTATGGGCTTGCTGCAAGAGCTGGTTCGTTTCGAGGAGTACGCGCGTTTTGAATGCGTTCTCGGCGGAGGTACGGGCGTTGTCGGCGATGCGCGCAGTTAACTCGCCGGCGACCATAGCGGTAGCGAACATGATGCCGAACGTGACCAGATAGCTTCGGTCGTAGCTGGCGAGCGAAAACAGAGGCGTGACGAAGCAGAAGTTGTAAAGCACTACAGAGAGCACGCTCGATACGATCGTGCAGATACGCCCCGTCGTGGTGACGGCGGTCAGCAGGGCCGTGAAGATATAGAGGGATATGATGCTGGAATCGGCAAATCCCAGATGGCGGAAAGCCGTGCCAACAGCCGTGGCGACAAGAGAGAGGGCCAGCGTGCGAAGCACGTCTCGGCTGCTGGGCGGCTGCAGGGCGAGCGCACGGCGGCGTCCTTTGGGTCGGGAGGGCGGAGTCGACTGGTCTGGAATGATGTAAATGTCGAGGTTCGGGGCGAACGTTATGAGCTGTTCTACGAGAGATTTGCGGCCGAAGAGGGCCTGACGGACGCTGCTGCGCTCGCCCGTGCGTCCCATGACGATCTTCGAAATACCCGACAGGCGCGCGAACTCGGAGATCTGAAACGCGATATCGTCGCCATAGACGGTTTCCATATGTGCTCCGAGCTGCTCGGCTAGGGCGATATTGGCTGCAAGCTTGGCGCGCTCATCATCGCTCATGGCTTGCGTGCGCGGGCTCTCTACGAACAGGGCGACGAGCTCGCTGCGAAACGCTTTCGCCATGCGTGCGGCGGCACGGACGATGCGGGGATTGGTCGGCGCCGGGGAGACACAGACTAAGATACGCTCCCTGGTGTAGTAGTCACGGTTTCCCAGCACGCGTGCGGCGTCTGTGAGGTGGCCGGTGCGATCGGCGCAGCGGCGCAGCGCGATTTCTCGGAGTGCGGTGAGGTTCTCAACGGTAAAAAAATGCTGTTGTGCTCGGTCGGCTTGTGCGGGACGGTAGACGAGGCCGGCGCGAAGGCGCTCAAGTAGGTCTTCGGGCTCTATGTCGACGAGCTCGACCTGGTCGGCATCATCGAAGATATGGTCGGGGATTCGTTCGCTCACGACAACGCCGGTGATGGATGCAACCATGTCATTTAGGCTCTCGATATGCTGAACGTTCACGGTCGTATAGACGTCGATGCCCGCATGTAGAAGTTCCTCGACGTCTTGATAGCGTTTGTCGTGGCGAGACCCTGGCGCATTCGTATGGGCGAGCTCGTCGACAAGGATGAGCTGAGGGGCGCGCTCGATAGCCGCATCTAGATTGAACTCGCTGAGCGCAATGCCGTTGTGCTTGATGAGTTTACAGGGCACGTTCTCAAGCCCTTGTGCAAGATGGGCAGTTGCCGGACGTTCGTGCGGCTCGATGTATCCCGCGACGACGTCGACACCTCGCCGCTTGGCGGCGTGGGCGGCTTGAAGCATCGCATAGGTTTTGCCCGCGCCAGCAGCGTAGCCAAAGAAAATCTTGAGGTGTCCCCGGCTGGTTCGAGCGTCGTCGGCAACCTCGTTTTTCTCAATTGCCTTGAGGATGAGGTCTGGATTGACGCGAGTGTCCGATGCGTCGCGCTGCATAGCGTAGCCTTTCTGAAGCGTTGTCCATGCGTGCATACGCGGCGAGGACGCCACTGTATGCTCGCGAGGTCGAGTATAGGCGCACTGCAGCCGCAATAGTGCTTTCTACCTGCATCTTTACGGCATCTTAAGGTCGTGAGCGCCAGCCCTCACGCCTCTTTAATCCCTAGAAGCGTTTACTGTCCCCAGACGCTTGCGAGAGCAGGCGTCCGAGACATCGGACCGCGCGTGAAAGGGGCGGTAATGGACATCCTCATTCCCATTATCGGAGTCGTCTGCATTGGACTCTTTATCTATTACATCTACATTCTGATGAGGAGTGATTCGTAAACTATGGACGCTGCGATTCAGTACATCTTGTACTTTGCCGTGCTCGTCGTCCTGGCCGTTCCGCTCGGTCGATTCATGGCCCATACCATGGATGGTGAGCATACGTTCCTGTCGCCTGTGATTGCTCCTGTGGAGCGTGGCATCTATCGTCTGCTTCGCATCGACGCGGCAGAGCAGATGGGGTGTAGGCGCTATCTGGCGAGCGTGCTGGTCTTTTCGGGGATCGGCCTCGTGGCTCTTGTGGCACTCCAGGCGCTTCAGTCCTTCTTGCCAGGCAATCCCCAGCACCTGCCGGGTGTGTCATGGGACCTGTCGTTCAATACGGCCGCTTCCTTCATAACCAACACCAATTGGCAATCCTATTCCGGTGAGACCACCCTGTCCTACTTTGTGCAGTTCATGGGCCTCACCGTGCAGAACTTCGTTTCCGCTGGCACCGGTATCGCGGTCATGTTCGCGCTGATCCGCGGCTTCCGTCAGGTCAAGGAGCAGGGTCTGGGTTCCTTCTGGGTCGACCTCACCCGCACCGTCCTGTATGTGCTCATCCCGCTGAACCTCGTGTTCGGCATCTGCCTGGCTGCCGGTGGCGTCATCTCCAACTTCCAGCCGGCTCAGAAGGCTGAGCTCGTAGAGCCCGTCGCTGTCCAGCCTAATGCAGACGGCGGCTGGAGCGTCATCGACGGCGCCCAGATCGAGGGCGACACGGTCAAGGTCGACGGCAAGGTTGTCGAGGGCGCGCGCGTGGTCACCGAGCAGTTCCTGCCCCAGGGTCCCGCGGCTCCTCAGGTTGCCATCAAGCAGTCCGGCACCAACGGCGGCGGCTTCTTCGGCGTGAACTCCGCCCATCCGTATGAGAACCCCAGTGCCTTCACCAACATCATCGAGATGACCAGCCTGCTGCTGATCCCGGCCGCCTGCTGCTTCACCTTCGGTATCGGCGTCAAGAACACCAAGCAGGGCAAGGCTATCTTTGCCGCCATGTTCATCCTGCTGGTGATCTTCACCGGCATCATCGCCGTTAACGAGCATATGGGTACCCCGCAGCTGGCCGATGGCGGAGCGGTCAATATCGAGATGACCGACGGCCAGGCCGGCGGCAACATGGAGGGCAAGGAGAGCCGTTTCGGTATCGCCTCCTCTTCCACCTGGTCCGCTTTCACGACGGCTGCTTCCAACGGCTCGGTCAACTCCATGCACGACTCCTACACCCCGCTCGGCGGGTTTGTCCAGATGCTCCAGATAGCGCTGGGCGAGGTCGTCTTTGGCGGCGTGGGCTGCGGCCTGTACGGCATGATCGGCTTCGCCATCCTCACGGTGTTTATCGCCGGCCTTATGGTCGGCCGCACACCCGAGTTCCTGGGCAAGAAGATTGAGCCGACCGAGATGCGCTGGGCGGTGGTTCTGTGTCTCGCCACTCCGTTCGCCATTCTGGTGAGCTCCGCTATCGCCTGCATGGTGTCCGGTCTTGTCGACCAACTCACCAACGGCGGGGCGCATGGCTTCTCCGAGGTGCTGTATGCCTTCACCTCATGCGGTGGCAACAACGGCTCGGCGTTTGCAGGCATGAACTGCAACAATCCCTGGATCAACGTCATGCTCGGCCTCGAGATGCTGTTTGCCCGCTTCATGCCCATCATCGGTACGCTGGCTATCGCCGGCTCGCTGGCCAAGAAGGGTAGGGTCGCCGAGAGCGCCGGTACCCTGTCTACCACCAACGGCATGTTCGTATTCCTGCTCGTGTTCATCGTTCTGCTGATCGGTGCCCTGAGCTTCTTCCCGGCCCTGGCGCTTGGCCCCGTTGCCGAGTTCTTCCAGATGATTGCGTAAAGGAGGACGCAGATTTATGGCTATGCAAAAAGACATGATGGGCCGCGCGGTCCGCGACTCGTTTGCCAAACTGGATCCTCGCGTCCAGATTCAAAACCCGGTCATGTTCCTGGTGTGGCTTTCCGCCGTCATGACCTCCGTCCTGGCCGTCGCTTCCATCTTCGGTGTGCAGGACGCGGGTGTGCCCACCTACTATGTGGTCACCATCGCGGTCATCCTGTGGCTCACCGACCTGTTCTCGAACTTCGCCGAGGCGCTTGCCGAGGGCCGCGGTAAGGCTCAGGCCGATTCCCTGCGTGCGGCCAAGAAGGATGTCGAGGCCCATCGTATCGAGTCCGTTGAGGACAAGGAGCACTTCACCGTCGTTCCCGGCACCGAGCTCACGCGCGGCGACCTGGTGATCGTACGCGCCGGCGAGCAGATTCCCGGCGATGGCGACGTCATCGAGGGCGCTGCCTCCGTTGACGAGTCCGCCATCACCGGCGAGTCCGCCCCCGTGGTCCGCGAGGCCGGCGGCGACCGCTCTGCCGTTACCGGCGGTACCACGGTGCTGTCCGACTGGATCATCGTCAAGATCTCCAGTGAGCCCGGCCAGAGCTTCCTGGACAAGATGATCGCGATGGTCGAGGGTGCCGCGCGCAAGAAGACCCCTAACGAGATCGCTCTGGAGATCTTCCTGGTGGCCCTTTCCATCGTCTTTATCCTGGTCACGCTGGCCCTGTATTGTTACTCCTGCTTCTCGGCCGGTCTTAACGACATGGTCAACCCCACGGCCGTGACCACGCTCGTGGCACTGCTCGTGTGCTTGGCTCCCACTACCATCGGCGCCCTTCTGTCCGCCATCGGCATCGCCGGCATGAGCCGTCTGAACGAGGCCAACGTGCTGGCCATGTCCGGCCGCGCCATCGAGGCCGCCGGCGACGTCGACATCCTCATGCTCGACAAGACCGGCACCATCACCCTGGGTAACCGCCAAGCCGCCGAGTTCATCCCGGTCGACGGCGTCGATCCCGCGGAGCTGGCCGATGCCGCTCAGCTTTCCTCGCTGGCCGACGAGACCCCCGAGGGTCGTTCCATCGTCGTGCTCGCCAAGGAGCAGTTTGGGCTGCGCGGCCGCACACTCGAGGATAAGGGCATGGAGTTCATCCCCTTCACCGCGGCGACTCGCATGTCCGGTGTGAACTACGAGGGCAATGAGATCCGCAAGGGCGCTGCCGATTCCGTGCGCACCTATGTGGAGGCAGCCGGCGGCGTGTTCTCCCAGGAGTGCGACGAGGCCGTCGAACGCATCGCCAAGGCCGGCGGCACCCCGCTGGTCGTGACCAAGAACTGCCGCGTGCTGGGCGTTGTGTACCTCAAGGACATCATCAAGTCCGGCGTTAAGGAGAAGTTCGCCGACCTGCGCAAGATGGGCATCAAGACCATCATGGTGACGGGCGACAATCCGCTCACCGCCGCGGCAATCGCCGCCGAGGCCGGCGTTGACGACTTCCTGGCCGAGGCCACCCCCGAGGGCAAACTCGAGAAGATCCGCGAGTTCCAGCGTGAGGGTCACCTGGTCGCCATGACCGGCGACGGCACCAACGACGCGCCGGCGCTCGCCCAGGCGGACGTCGCCGTGGCCATGAACACCGGAACCCAGGCTGCCAAGGAGGCCGGCAACATGGTCGACCTCGACTCCAGCCCCACCAAGCTCATCGAGGTCGTGCGTATTGGCAAGCAGCTGCTCATGACCCGCGGTTCGCTCACGACCTTCTCGGTGGCTAACGACATGGCGAAGTACTTCGCTATCATCCCGGCCCTGTTCTCGCCGATCTACCCGGGCCTTGGCGCGCTCAACATCCTCGGTCTGGCAAGCCCACTGTCCGCGGTTCTTTCGGCCATCATCTATAACGCGCTCGTTATCGTCGCGCTGATCCCGGCCGCGCTGAAGGGCGTTAAGTACCGCGAGGTCCCGTCTGGACAGCTGCTGACCCACAACCTACTCGTGTGGGGTCTGGGCGGCATTGTTGCCCCGTTCGTATTCATCAAGCTCATCGACATGCTGCTCGCGTTCTGCGGCATTATGTAAGTGGAGGTTTGTATGTTCAAAGGTGTTGCATCGCGCGCACTTGGCGTGTTCGCGCTGTTTACCGTTGTCTGCGGCCTGGGCTATACGCTCGTCGTGACCGGCATCGCCCAGGTTGCGTTCCCGTATCAGGCGAACGGTTCGCTCATTACGGTCGACGGCAAGGTTGTGGGCTCCGAGCTCATCGGCCAGAACTTCGAGGACGAGGACCACATGTGGGGCCGCATCCAGAACGTGTCAATTGTCGAAGGCGAAGACGGCGAGCTCGTGGCGTATGGTGCCCCGTCCAACCTGTCCCCGGCGAGTGAGGAGTACCGGCAGCTTGTGGACGCGCGCGTCGAGAAGATTCGCGCCTCCAACCCCGACGCCGGCATGGATGCCGTGCCCGTCGACCTGGTGACGTGTTCTGGCTCAGGGCTCGACCCCGAGATCTCCCCCGATGCCGCCGAGTACCAGGTACCGCGCCTGGCGAAGGCCACGGGCAAGAGCGAAGGCGAGGTGCGCGACATCATCGCCCAGTGCACCAAGGGCCGTTTCCTCGGCGTGTTCGGCGAGCCCACGGTCAACGTGCTCAAGGTGAACCTTATGCTGGACGGCGCGCTGTAGGTGAGGGAGTGGCGGATGAGGGCATGACTGACTATCTGAGCCCTCAATTCCACCCCGCCCATCAGTTGCGGTGAAATACGGACCGTTTTGGCTGTCAAAGGCCTTATCTACTCCGTATTCCACCGCAACTTTTTGTGGGTTGAGTAAAAGCCGGGGGAGCGTGTACGGTCGGGTACAGCGCGGTTGCTGATACGATAGGTACGTTAGCAACTGCCGCCGAGCGGCTCAAATGAAAGGAACCCTGTATGGAGTCCTCCGCCTACCCGATGCTCTTTAGCCCGATCAAGGTCGGTACGACCGAGGTCAAGAACCGCGTCTTTATGCCGCCGGTGTCTACCAACCTGGCCGATCACGGCTATGTGACCGACGATTTGGTCGACCATTACCGCGCCCGTGCCAAGGGCGGCGTGGGTCTGATCATCACCGAGGTCGTGACGGTCGAGCCTACCTATACCTATCTGCCGGGTGACATGTGCTGCTACGACGACACGTTTATCCCTGGCTGGGAAAAGCTCGCCGCCGCCGTCCACGAGTACGGCTGCAAGATCATGCCGCAGCTCTTCCACCCCGCCTACATGGCCTTTAACATTCCGGGCACCCCGCGCCTGATCGCTCCGTCCTTTGTGGGCCCGTCCTATGCTCGCGAGGCGCCGCGCCCCATTACGGTAGATGAGATCCACGAGCTCACGCATCAGTTTGGCGACGCTGCCGTGCGTATGCAGAAGGCCGGCGTCGATGGCGTCGAGGTTCATGCGGCGCACGCCCACGGTATGCTCGGCGGCTTTTTGACTCCGCTCTACAACAAGCGCACCGACGAGTACGGCGGCTCACTCGACGCCCGCATGCGCTTCCTGCTCGAGGTCATCGCCGAGATTCGCGAGCGCTGCGGCAAGGACTTTATCATCGACGTCCGCATCTCGGGCGATGAGTACACCGATGGCGGCCTGACCCTCAACGACATGATCTACGTCTCGCGTCGCCTGGAGAAGGCCGGCGTCGACATGATTCACGTGTCGGGCGGCACCACTATCAAGCGTGGCTCTGCGATTCCCGCCGCCGGCACCCAGCAGGCCTCGCACGCCGCCTGCTCGCGCGAGATTAAGAAGCACGTCAACATTCCCGTCGCCACCGTCGGCCGCATCAACGAGGCCTGGATCGCCGAGGAGCTGATCGAGGACGGCGCTGCCGACATCTGCATGATGGGCCGTGCCAATCTGTGCGATGCCGAGTTCTGCAACAAGGCCGCTGCCGGCAACGCCGACGACATCCGCCCCTGCATCGGTTGCCTGCGCTGCCTGAACGGCATCATGTTTGGCAAGCGCATCTCCTGCACCGTCAACCCGGACGTGGAGCGCGACGAGGCCGGTTACGAGCCTGCCGCCGAGGCCAAGAACGTGCTCGTTGTGGGTGCCGGTCCCGCGGGCATGGAGGCGGCCTATATTGCCGCCAAGCGCGGCCACAACGTGGTGCTCGTGGATAAGCAGAACGAGCCGGGCGGCGAGATGCGCATCGCGGCCGTTCCGCCGGCAAAGCAGGAGCTCACCCGCGTGATCAAGTATCAGTATCGTCGCCTGGCCGAGGCCGGCGTCGCGTGCGTCTTTGGTACCGAGCTTTCGGCCGAGGACATTCAGCGCGACTACGCGGGCTACGAGGTTGTCCTGGCTTATGGCGCCGAGCCCATTGCTCCAGCCTTTATGCAGGGCTTTAAGCAAGTTATGACGGCCGATGACCTGCTGGGCGGCAAGGCTTTCCCGGGCAAGAAGATTGTCATCGTCGGCGGCGGAACCGTCGGTTGCGAGACGGCCGACTACCTGGCCCCGCTGGTCAACGACCTGTCGCCGGCCAACCGCGATGTCACCGTCATCGAGATGACCAAGACGCTTGCCGCCAACGAGGGCGGTGCCGGTCGCGCGGTGCTCATCACGCGTATGCTTTCCAAGGGCGTTCACGTGCTGACCGAGGCCAAGGTGACCGAGATTACCGAGGACACCATCAGTTACGAAAAGGACGGCGAAGTCCATACCATCGCCGACGCCGATACGCTGGTGCTTGCCATGGGTTACCGTCCCAACACCAAGCTGGCCGATGACCTTGCCGCTGCCGGCGTTGTCACCCACGTGCTGGGCGATGCCCAGAAGTGCGGCAACATCCGCGACGCTATCGGCGATGGCTACAAGATCGCCTGCGAACTCTAGTCAACCCCTTGGCGCATGGGGGCCAGGTTACTTTGCGCTAAGTTGATGCATGTAAACCTGACCCCATTGCACCATTTGATAAAACGCAAGCGCTCGCTGCCTGCGTTTTATCAAAGAAAGATTATTGTCGAGCCTTAAATGCCTTTTGTTTGTGTGCCTTCCGCAATCATATTGCGGTTGTAGACCAGGTGCAGATACATCGCATCGTGAGCGGCGGTGGGGTTGCGCGTCTCAATGGCGTCGGCCACACCGTGGTGCGTGCGGATGGTCTCCTCGACGAACTTTTTTGCCCGTTACGTCGATAAAGAGGGGAACGGATGCCTTGAGCACACCCATCAGACGGGTAACGGCGAGGTTGCCGCCATCCCAGGGCGGCTTCATGGGGTAGCGCCCGTACGCATCGAATTTTTCCTCTCATAGATGTGCGGCACAAAGAGCCCCGAGTTCATACGAGCTCGGGGCTCTTTTCGTTTGGATTTCAGACGTATTGACAGACGAAAACAGTCTGCGTCCGGTATTGAGCCATACGAAAGCGAAATTATGCGTCTTAATTCCGTACGCAAATCAAGACGAAAACAGTTTGCGTCTTATATAAATCAGTACGCAAACGGTTTTCGTCTTATAATACGGTTATGAATGGTACGAAACGAGGGGGTTGTGCATATGGTTGTTAGAGAGAGCCCTACAGTCGAATACAAGGAAAGCGTTACGCCGACGTTTCTTAAAACGGTGAGCGCCTATGCAAACTACGGGACGGGCAAGATTGAGTTTGGCGTTGATGACGAGGGCGTGGCTGTCGGCCTTGCAGATCCGGTCGCAGAGTGTCTCCGCATTGAGAACATGATTAATGACAGCTTGGATCCCGCTCCCCGTTACACGCTCGAGTCCGATGAGAAACACGGGACCGTAATCCTTACGGTTTATGAGGGACAGGACAAACCCTATCGAAGCAAGGGAAAGGCCTACAGACGAAACGATTCGGCAACGGTGGAGGTCGACCGGTTTGAGTATGGCAGGCTGACGCTCGAAGGCAGCAACGTGACGTTCGACGCGCTCACGTCGGCTCGCCAGGACTTGGGCTTTCATACGCTCGAGCATAAGTGTGTTGAACACCTCGGCATTTCCGAGCTAACGCCGGATATCATGCGTACGCTCCGCTTGCTCGGCAAGGATGGCTATACCAATGCCGCGGCGATTTTAGCGGATAAGAATGATTTTCCAGGCATCGACTGCGTCCGTTTTGGCGATACCGAGGATGTGATCTTGGATCGCGAGGCGGCGACAAATGTATCCGCAATTGAGCAGGCGGACAGGGCGGTGGCTATGTTTGCACGCTACTACCGTTATGAGCGTATCGAAGGGATGGAGCGCGTCCAAACCGATCGAATTCCTCTTGAGGCATTCCGCGAAGCTGTTGCAAACGCTTTGGTGCATCGGACGTGGGACGTTCGAGCGAACGTTCAAATTGCCCTGTACGATGATCGTGTCGTTGTGACCTCCCCTGGATCGCTGCCCGCCGGGTTGACGACGGAACAATACCTGTATGGGCAGATATCCGTGCTCAGAAACCCCATCGTTGCAGAGGCCTTCTTAAAGCTGGATTACATCGAGAAATTTGGTACGGGAATCGCGCGCATTAGACGTGCCTATCGCGATTCGATCAATCAACCAATTTTTGATGTTCGCGGCGGCATGGTGGCCGTCACATTGCCCGTTACCGATGCCTTTGAAGGGTCCGAGGAAGAGGTCCAGGTTCTCAAGGCCTTGTCGGGCGGGCGAATTATGTCGCGAAGCGAGATTGAAAAACAGACGGGGCTGAGCCGCATGCGGACGTTGGCGGCACTCGAATCTCTGCTTGAACGGAATGCAATCGTAAGGCAGGGAACCGGGCGGGCCACGAAATACGAGCGCTCATAGTCCAAAAGAGCCATGGTACAAGACGGGCCCCAAGCCAGCGTTGGCTTGGGGTCCGTTATATCCCGGATGGTAACGGGCCGATTATTGTCAAGTTAAAGCAAAGTACAGCGACGTACAGCAAAGTATAGTGAGATATAGCAAGCCGTATAGCGCGCCTTGATTTTCAACCCTTGATTATCAACCGTCCGTATTTCACAGCAACTTATAACAGGCTCGGGGTGCCAATTTGGGGTGCAGTAGTGCTGCGCCACGAAAAGGGCCTATCTACTACGTTTAAGCCGCAGGGGTCAACCATAGTCGGTTTTTTCGAAAATCGACAAGCTATCTACCTGCGGTTTTGTTTTCACGGTTTTCGGTATGGCCGAGGCTATCCGTGTTAACGTAGTAGATGGGCCACTTTTGTGGCAAGGGGGGCCGATCTGCGGGCCAGGGTAGCTAAAAGAGCCCCGTCCCAAAAAGACTGATTGGGAGCTGGGGCGTGTCGATGCGATAGTATTACGTGGTGATATTCGACAAACCGTGGGCTTCATCCGAGGGCTTTATGGAACAGCACCAGCATTATCAGAGCCTGCAAGATCAGGCATACAACGCACTGCGCTCTAAGATCATCTATGCCGAGCTCAGGCCCGGCACGCGCCTTTCGGCGATTGGTCTGGAAAAGGAGACGGGAATCGGGCGCACGCCCATTCGCGAGTCCTTTGTGCGCCTGCGTGAGCAGGAGCTAGTGGAAACGCGTCCCAAAAGCGGCACCTATGTCTCAAAAATCAGCATGGAGCGCGCCGAGAACGCCTGTTTCTTGCGTGAGAAACTCGAGAGAAGCGTACTCATTAAATGTTGCTCTGCCGCCACGCCTGAGCAAAAACATCGGCTCGAGCAGATTCTTGCCGAGTCCGAGTCGCTCGACCATAGCGAAACGCGTCGCTTTTTCGATCTGGACAACCTATTCCACGAGACGTGCTTTGAGATTGCCGGCCGCCACATGTTGTGGGATTGGATGAAGAGCGTCAATACGCATTTTGAGCGGTACAACTGGTTGCGTATGGTGTCGCAGGATATGGATTGGGAGCCGATTCGTCGTCAGCATCGCCGGATTCTCGAGTCCATTAAGAGGGGCGATACCGACACGGCGAGCTATCTGGCAGAGACACACCTGCATCTGATGCCCGAGGAACAGGGACCGGTTATCGCCTTGCATCCCGACTATTTCGAGCTGCCCAAAGACTCGGCTATCTAACTCGCGCCCTTTATTAGCTGCGGTGAAATTAAGATCGCTCTGCGGGTCTGGTGGCGTAGGCAGTTCGCATAAATGCCTAAAATGGCTCAGACTGCCGACAATTGGGAAACGGGGTGCGCTATGGCGCAGATGAGGATTAAGGACATTGCTGCCGAGGCGGGCGTGAGCCCGGCCACGGTCTCGCGCTATCTCAACAACCGCCCTGGGCAGATGACCGAGGAAACCCGTGCTCGCATCGCGGCAGTTATCGAGCGCACCGGCTATCGTCCACGTGCCGCCGCGCGCAATCTGCGCAGCTCGCGTACCAACCTCATCGGCGTGATCTTGGCCGACATTGCTAACCCGTTCTCCAGCGCCATGCTCGAAGGGCTTTCCGCCAGCGCCGCCGCGCGCGGCTGCTCGCTCATGACGGCCATTAGCGGCAACGACCCCGCCAAGGAGGCAGAGTCGCTCACCAGACTTATCGATGCCGGCGTGGACGGCCTGGTCGTCAATACCTGCGGAGGCAACGACAAGGCGATCGCCGAGGCTGCGGGACGCCTGCCCGTCGTGCTGCTCGACCGCGATGTTGCCGACGGCGGTGTCGATCTGGTGACCTCCAACAACCGTGAGCTGGTCGCCGGCCTGGTAGACGCCTTGGCCTCTGCGGGCAGCGAGCGCCTGTGCCTGCTCACCGAGGCAAGCGACGACAGCCCCGTGCGTCGCGAACGCGCCGAGGCGTTTGCCGACGAGCTTTCGCGCCGCGGTCTTGCGGGCGAGGTCGTCACCCTGGCCGACGGTGGCGTCGAGGGTGTCAGTCGCCTGGACGAGACCATCCGCGGCTATGCGGGTAAAAAGCTCGGCCTCATTGCCGTCAACGGTCTGGTCTTCCTGCGCCTGACCGAGGCGCTGGCACAGTTGGGACCTTCGTTGCCGGCGGGTCTCAAGATCGCAACGTTTGACGACTATCCCTGGAACCACGTGCTCTTTGGCGGTGTGACCACGGCAGCGCAGGACACTCTTACCATTGCCGAGCGCGTAGTCGAGCGTCTGTCCGAACGCATCGACATCGTTACCACTACGGTGGGCGATGCCGCAAAGCTCGCCCCCAAGCGCATCGAGATCCCCGGCCACATCGAACACCGCGCCTCGACCTTACGCTAGCCGCTCGTTCGCAACGGTCTGCTCGCGCACGTTTTTTTGAGCGCTTGATACGCTTTAACCCTGCGGAAACATTTTTCTGCGATAGTATCTGCGATATAGACCAGTCGAAACCCGCCCGAAAGAAAGGGGAGCGACATGAACCAGCAGAACATCGATTACGTACTCCGCTCCGTAGAGCAGCGTGATATCCGCTTTGTGCGTCTGTGGTTTGTCGACATTCTCGGCCGCCTCAAAAACTTTGCTATTAGCCCCGAGGACCTCGAGGTCGCTTTTGAGGAGGGCATTGGCTTTGACGGCTCGGCCATCGAGGGCTTTGCCACGCCCGAGGAAGCCGACATGCTGGCGTTCCCTGATGCCTCGACCTTCCAGATTTTGCCGTGGCGTCCGAGCCACAACGGCGTCGCCCGTGTGTTTTGCGACGTATGCACCCCCGATTGCAAGCCCTTCGCCGGCGACCCGCGCGATGCCCTGCGCCGCATGTTCCACAAGGCCGAGAAGGCCGGCTACCTACTCAACGTTGGTGCCGAGCTGGAGTATTACTACTTCCCCGACGAGCACACGCCCGAGCCGCTCGACAACGTGGGCTACTTCGATCTTTCGGTGAGCGATGCCGCCCGCGACCTGCGCCGCAACACGGTCCTCACGCTCGAGAAGATGTCCGTGCCCGTGGAGTACACCTTCCACGCCGCCGGTCGCTCGCAGCACGGCATGAGCCTGCGCCACGCCGAGGCCCTGAGCATGTCCGACGCCATCACCACGGCCAAGCTCATCATTAAGCAGCAGGCTTACGAGAGCGGTTGCCACGCCTCCTTTATGCCCAAGCCGTTGGCAGGCGAAGACGGCAGCGCTATGTTCCTGTGCCAGTCGCTATTCGACCACGACGGCAACAACGTCTTTTGGGGCGAGGACGACGAGAAGTACCACCTCTCCGATATCGCCAAGCACTACATGGCCGGCATCCTGGCGCACGCGCGCGAGATCAGCGCCATCACCAACCCCACGGTCAACTCGTACAAGCGCATTACCACGGGCGGCGACTCCGTGCCGCAGTACGCCACGTGGGGCCTGCGCAACCGCGCGAGTATGGTCCGCATTCCGGTCTACAAGCCCGGCAAGCAGCTGTCCACGCGCATCGAGCTGCGCAGTCCCGATCCCATGGCCAACCCGTACCTGGTCAACGCCGTCACGCTGGCGGCTGGTCTGGACGGCATCGAGCGCAAGCTGGAGCTCCCGCCCGAGGCCACGGCCGAGACACTCAAGCTTACCGACCGTCAGATGGTTGAGGCCGGCTATACGCCGCTGCCGCGCTCGCTCAAAGAGGCGCTCGACGTGTTTGAGGACTCGCAGTTTATGAAGGATGCCCTCGGCGAGCACATCCACAGCTTCTTCCTCAAAAAGAAGCGCGACGAATGGCATAAGTTTGAGTCCACGATCACCGAGTGGGAGATCAAGCACTACCTGGCGAACTCCTAATCACGCTGGCTTGTTCCAGTACGATTGAGCTCATTTCCTTGGAGGCCGATATGTCCGAAAAGAGTGCCCTGTTCATGGCGCGCACGACGCGCTTCCACGAGTTTGCCCGCAGCTTGACGACTACCCTGGGTGTCGAGGTGAGCCTGGCAACCCCTGATTCGCCAACTGCGGCGCACGACTTTGACCTGCTGATTCTCGATTCCGATGGCATCCGCAGCGACCGCATCGATCAGATTGCCAAGTGGCTTGACGACCGCGGCGGCGTTCCCATGCTGGTGATCGTCGACGACGAGGCGCTCGGCACCCTGCGCCTGCCGAATCACGCGCATGCCGACTTTGTATGCCCCACGGCGACGCCCAACGAGCTCAAGGCTCGCGCGCAGCGCCTGATGGGCGAGGAGGAGACCGTCACCGCCGACGATGTGCTCAACATCGATAACCTCGAGATCAACCTGGCTACCTACCAGGTGACGCTCGATAACGAGCCCATCGACCTGACGCTGATGGAGTACTCGCTGCTGAGCTTTTTGGCGACGCACCCCAACCGCGCCTACAGCCGCGAGGTGCTGCTGCACCGCGTGTGGGGCTTTGAGTACTGCGGCGGCACGCGCACCGTCGACGTGCACATCCGACGCATCCGCTCCAAGGTGGGCCCGCAGATCGCGGCACACATCACCACCGTCCGCGGCGTGGGCTATCTGTTTAAGGACTAGATTTCCACCACAAAGGGGACAGGCACCTTTGTGGTGGTTTTGACGCAGGTGCGGGTTTCTTTCGAGTTTGCAGCAGAACTTAAGCCTTCCTAAAAGATTGCGTTCTCGTACACGTACGCCCGCATATTGGGGTACAACTCAACGTGAACAATGATGGCCCGCCACATGTTTGGCGGGCCTTTGGTTATTTGACGAAAGGATCGCAGCTATGAGCGAGTACGATTCCCAGCGTCCCCAGGATGCGGGCAACGCCGGCGAGACCCAACAGCAGCCGCGCGTGCAGGTGGAGTCAACGCCTGCCGACAGCAACATTCCCTACGTGCAGGCCTACGACACGCAGACCGGCAAGCCGCTGGGCAGCCAGCAGGTTGTAAACAAGCACACGGTGGTCAAGACCAAGACCAAAAAGCTGCCGATCTTTATTACGGCGCTCGCCGGCTGCGCCTGTGGCGCCCTGCTGGTCATTGCGCTCATTATGAGCGGCACGCTCAACATTGGCGGCGGCAAGAATGCCGTGACGGCGGGTGCTTCGGGTTCATCGACGCAAAAGATTACGATTGATTCCGAGGACACCACGCTGGCCGAGGCCGTTTCTGCCAAGGCCCTGCCCTCCGTGGTTTCCATTACCGCCACTTCGAGCGGCGGCCAGAATGGCTCGCTTTCGCAGTCTGCCGACGAGTCGGACAACTCGGGCAGCGTCGGCTCGGGCGTTGTGCTCGATACCGAGGGCCACATCCTCACCAACAACCACGTGGTCGATGGTTACGACCAGTACGTGGTGACCATGGACGACGGCACCACCTACGAGGCCGAGTTCGTGGGCAACGATGCTTCGAGCGACCTGGCCGTCATCAAGCTCAAGGACGCCGATGCTTCCAAGCTCACCCCGATCGAGATCGGCGACTCCTCCAAGCTCAACGTGGGCGAATGGGTCATGGCGATCGGCTCGCCGTTCGGCAATGAGCAGTCTGTCTCCACGGGCATTGTGTCGGCGCTGTATCGCTCCACGGCCATGAGCTCTACCAGCGGTAACACCATCTATGCCAACATGATTCAGACCGATGCTGCCATCAATCCGGGCAACTCCGGCGGCGCGCTCGTTAACGACAATGGCGAGCTCGTGGGTATCAACTCGCTCATCGAGAGCTACTCGGGCTCCAGCTCGGGCGTTGGTTTTGCCATTCCCGTTAACTATGCCAAGAACATTGCCGACCAGATCATCGACGGCAAGACGCCGGTGCATCCGTACCTGGGCGCCACGCTTTCGAGCGTCAATGCGCTCAACGCTCGCACCAACAAGCTGAGCACCGATAGCGGCGCGTACGTGGCGAGCGTTGTCGAGGACGGTCCTGCCGCTAAGGCCGGTATCCAGGAGGGCGATGTCATTACCAAGCTGGGCGACGACGAGATTACAAGCGCTGACGGCCTGATCATCGCGCTGCGCAGCCACGAGGTGGGCGAGAAGGTCGAGATCACGCTCGTGCGCGGCAAGGAAGAGAAGAAAGTCACCGTCGAGCTGGGCTCCGATGAAGAGTTGCAGAGTCAGCAGCAGGACGACAGCTCGACCGACACTGGCAACGGCGGTATTACCGACGAGCAGCTGCGCCAGTATCTGGAGGAGCTGCTGGGCCAGCAGGGCCAGGGTCAGGGCTACGGTCAGGGTTTCTAACGAGTCGTATCGCACATATCGAGGCCAGAGGGGGCTGTCCCATCAACGTGGGACAGCCCCTTTTTTTCTTATTGATCCGTTGGAGGCGGAGGAAAACGGATCATTTAGAAATGGCAAGGGCATGGTTTGATCGCGCGATCCACCCCGGTCTGACGGCTGCCGATTCGGTGCGGTTCGAAAGGGTTATTCGGCCCCATTGCGACCGGTGGTACTCTAGTATCCGTTTGAAATCGAGCGAAGGAGTGCCGCTATGGAGCAATCGAGCCTGTTTGGTGACGGCGTGGACATCGATACCAAAACGCCCGCGAGCGCGGATGCCGCCGCACCGGCCGATGCCCGTGCCCAGGCCGCCGCGCGCGCGGCTGAGTTGCGCCACGAGCTCGATTACCACGCCTATCGCTACTACATGCTCGACGCGCCCGAGATCACGGACGCTGCCTTTGACAAAATGCTCGTTGAGCTGCAGGAAATCGAGGCGGCCTACCCCGATCTGGTGACGCCCGACAGCTATACCCAGCGCGTGGGCGGCTACGTGAGCGAGCAGTTTACGCCGGTCACGCACATGGCGCGCATGTATTCCATGGATGATGCCATGGACCTGGACGAGCTCGACGCGTGGCTCCAGCGCGCCGAGGATGCGCTCGGTGCCGGCAGCGTTACCTATACCTGCGAGCTTAAGATCGACGGCCTGGGCGTGGCTCTTACCTACCAAAACGGCACCTTCGTACGTGCGGCCACACGTGGCGATGGCACCACGGGCGAGGACGTATCGCTCAACGTCCGTACCATCAAGGATGTGCCCATGCACCTGTCCGAGCCGGCGCTCGCCCACATGGGCGACGACCGCGAGCGCGCCATCGAGGTGCGCGGCGAGGTCTATATGCCCAAGGGCAGCTTTGTTCGTCTGAATGAAGAGGCCGATGCCGAGGGTCGCGACCCCTTCGCCAACCCGCGCAACGCCGCCGCCGGCAGCCTGCGCCAAAAGGATCCCAAGGTCACGGCACGCCGTGACCTGGCCACCTTTATCTACGCCATCGCCGATACCGACCCGCTGCACGTTCACAGCCAACGCGAGTTTCTGGATTGGCTGCGCAGCGCCGGTTTTAGTGTCAACCCCAACGTGGCTCGTTGCGCCACGCCGGCCGAGGTCCACGAGTTCTGCGCCCAGGCCCTCGAGCATCGCGGTGACCTGGACTACGACATCGACGGCGTGGTCGTAAAGGTCGACAGCTTTGCCCAGCAGCTCGACCTGGGCTTTACCGCCCGTGCGCCGCGCTGGGCCATCGCCTTTAAGTTCCCGCCCGAGGAAAAACAGACCGTCCTGCGCGAGATCCGCATCCAGGTGGGCCGCACCGGCGTGCTCACGCCGGTCGCCGAGTTCGATCCGGTCACAGTTGCCGGCTCTACCATCGCACGCGCCACGCTGCACAACATCGACGAGATCCGCCGCAAAAACGTGCGCGAGGGCGACACCATCATCGTGCACAAGGCGGGCGACGTAATCCCCGAAGTCGTGGGCCCGGTGCTCGACAAGCGCCCGGCCGATTCGGTTGACTGGCACATGCCCGAGGTCTGCCCCGTGTGCGGTAGCCCCGTGGTCCATGAGGACGGTGAGGTTGCCTATCGCTGTGTCTCCATCGATTGCCCCGCGCAGCTCAAGGAGCGCCTGCTCCACTGGGTGAGTCGCGGCTGTATGGACGTCGACGGCCTGGGCGACGAGATTGTCGACAAGATGATCGCCGCCGGGCTGATCCACGATGTCGCAGACTTCTACCAGCTCACGGTCGACGACATCGCCGGCCTGGACACGGGCCGCGTGTACGCCAGCTCCAACAGCAAAAAGGGCGTCAAGAAGGGCGATCCCATTCCGGTGGGCCTCAAGACGGCCGAGAAAATCATCGCCGAGCTCAACAAGTCCAAGAGCCAGCCGCTCGGTCGCGTGCTGTTTGCCCTGGGCATCCGCCATGTGGGCAAGAGCGTGGGCGAGGTCATCGCCGAGCGATTCCTGTCGATCGACAAGCTCATCTTGGCGGGCGAAGAGGACATCGCCGAGTGTGAGGGCATCGGTCCCAAGATTGCGGCGAGCGTCAAGCAGTTCCTGGCCGTGCCCGAGAACCTCGCCGTGCTAGAGCGCCTGCGTCAGGCGGGCCTGTCGCTCGAGGTCGACTTGGGCGCCGCGCACGCGCAAGCCGCGGCCGACGCTGGCGTGGCGGGCGAGCTTGCCGACGCTCAACCACTCGCGGGTCTGACCTTCGTGCTCACCGGCACGCTCGTCAACCGTACGCGCGACGAGGCAGGCGCGGCGCTCAAGGTGCTCGGCGCCAAGGTTTCGGGTAGTGTTTCAAAGAAGACGAGCTATCTGGTCGCCGGCCCCAAAGCGGGCTCCAAGCTCACCAAGGCCGAGCAGTTGGGCGTGCCTGTATTGGATGAGGACGCACTCGAGCAGATCTTGGCTACTGGTCAGGTGCCCCGGGCTTAGCGCATCGATAACCAAATTGAAGATCCGCCCGGAAAGCATGATACCTTTCGGGCGGATTTTATTTGGACGGGGAAACGGGCACCGTGATCTGCGTCACGTAGGTTGCCGGGTCGTCGCTGATGATGTCATCGATGAGGGCGATCTCGCGCGACGGGCCGGCGGGTGCCAGCCCGTGTTCGTGCATATAGCCGAGTAGCTGCTCGTAGCGCGAGCCCGCCTGCCCGTGCGTGCCGCGGAAGCTTATGGTCAGGCAGCGCGCGGCAGGTCGCGTCTCAACATCGCCCAAGTACTCATCGGTGTCATCGAGCAGCAGAAAGACCTCGTCGTAGCCGTCAAAGTCGCCGGCGGCGAGGCGCTCGGCGCCAATCCCGACGCCCAAGTTGCCCAGAAAGACAAAGGTCTCGTGCTGGCCCTTCTGCAGTTGACGAATCTGCCACTCCAGTGCATAGGCGTCGGTAGGGTTGACGCGTTCGCGCAACACGGCGCAGCGAAGCTCGGGCGCATCGATTTCGCGGATGGTATCGAGCTCGGTGCTCAAGGCATCGTGCAGCAGAGCAAGCCGGTTGTCGATCTTGCGCGATGCGCGCTCCAGCTCGCGGCGCTTGCGCTCGATGAGTTCCTGCTGCTGAGCCAGCTGCCGCTGCATAAGGTCCACATCGCGCGTGGTCACAAACTCACGGATTTGCGCGAGCGGCAAGTCGAGAACGCGCAGGTGGCTGATGGTATTGAGGGTAGAGAGCTGCCGCGATCCGTAGTAGCGGTACCCACTTGCCGGATCGATGTGCGCCGGGTCCAGTAGGCCCATCTGCTCGTAATGGCGCAACGTGCCCACGCTCAGGTTAAACAAGCGCGCCACCTCGCCAATGCGGAGCAGGCCCTCAGTATGTTCGCTTGGCATGTCGGTCACAGGACCGCTCCTTTCGGTAAAAACAGGGGAGAGGTGCTAGGCATGCGTCTCCTCGCTACGCTACCAGCTTGTCAAAAGCTCCGCGGCGGTTGAGCACGGTAAATGCAATCACGCAGATGACCGCCGACAAAATCGATCCGCACGGCGAGGCGATACCCATGGGGAACAGCGTGTCGGAATAGGCGTTCGACAGCAGCCATGCGCCGGGTACGCGAATGAGCGCCACGGCCAGCACGTTGTGCGCAAAGCCGATGTAGCTCTTGCCGTATGCAGCGAAAAAGCCGCTAAAGCAAATGTGGATGCCGGCAAAAATCGCGTCGAAAATATAGCTGCGCATATAGCCGGTGCCGGCGGCGACCACCGCGGGGTCCTTGGCAAAAAAGCCGATAAACGCCGGCGCCACCAGCCACATCAGCACCGTGATCAGGCAGCCGTACACCACCGAGATGGTCATGGCATCCTTGAGCACCTGGCGCGCGCGGTCGCCCTTGCCTGCGCCGGCGTTTTGCGCCGTGAGCGCGCTGACGGTAGCGCCCATGGAACTCGGCACGATAAACAAAAAGCTGATCATCTTTTCGACCAAGCCTACGGCGGCGGCATCAACCAGGCCGCGGTGGTTGGCGATGACGGTGATGAACATAAACGCCACCTGGATGCAGCCGTCCTGCACGGCTACGGGCACGCCGATCTTAAGGATGCTGCCGAGCACCTCGGGCTGGGGGCGTAGGCCGCTGCGCTTGAGGTGAATGTGCGTACGGCGGCTCTTGAGCCACACGAGCGCGAGAGCCACGCTCGCCGTCTGCGCGATGACTGTGCCGAGTGCCGCGCCTACGGGGCCGAGCCCCATGTGGCCGATAAACAGAAAGTCGAGCGCGATGTTGATGATGCATGCCACGCCAATCACGTACATGGGCGAGCGCGAATCGCCTAGGCCGCGAAAGATGGCCGAGAGGATGTTGTACGCGGCGATAAAGGGAATGCCCATAAAGCAGATACGCAGGTAGGCGGCGGTTCCTTCGACCGCCTCGGCCGGCGTGCCAATGAGCGCCACGATCTGCGGGCACAGTGCGAGCAGGACAGCGGCCAGCACCACCGAGACACCCATAAAGAGCGTGATGGTGTTGCCGATGGCGGTCTCGGCGCGGTCAAACCGACGCGAACCCACGGCGTGGCCGACGATAACCGTCGTTCCCATGGCCAGGCCCACGAGCGTCACGGTAATGATATAGAGCGTCTGCGCACCATTGCCCACGGCGGTGATGCCGGCGGCGCCGCTAAACTGTCCCATCATGTACAGGTCGGCCATGCCGTAGAGCATCTGCAAAAAGTACGAGAGCATATAAGGCAGGGCAAAGACCGCGATGGTCTTGAGGACATTGCCGCGTGTGAGGTCGTGTTCCATGGGCGGGGCTTTCTGGCTGGGTCTGTTTACGTACCAGTGTAGTGAAAACCCTACAACGATTGTAGAGTCAAGGTTTGTGTTGGCGGCAGGGCGAAAAAGTCACGCTCGCGTTCATTTCCAATTGAATACGGACGTGCGCCCTGTGAGCATGGCGCCTGCACTAGCCTTGCAGAAATCGATTTCGGAACACTTGACACCGCCGCACGGCGCGCCATAATACGTGGGTTTGCGAACAACGTTTGATGGGGGATGAACCTGCGTGCGCAATCTCAAGATTCTGTTTTCCTATCTGGGGGCATACCGCCGCGACGCCATACTCGGCGTGCTCTTTGTGACGGCCGAGACGGCGCTCGAGCTGTTTATCCCGGTCATCATGGCAAATATCATCGATGTGGGCGTGCCCGCGGGCGACATCAACTACATGCTGTTGCAGGGCACGTATATGCTGGTATGCGCCGCATGTTCGCTGGTACTTGGCTTGGGCTATGCACGCACGTCTGCTCGCGTCGCCTCGGGGCTGGGCGCTAACCTGCGCGAGGCCGAGTATCGCAAGATCCAGACGCTCGCTTTTGGCAATCTGGACAACTACGACGCCAGCTCGCTGGTCACTCGCATGACCACCGACATCACCGTGATTCAAAACGCTATCGGCAACGGCTTTCGCCCTATGGTGCGCGGCCCCGTGACGCTTATCGTCGGCTTGGTCTATGCGCTGGTGCTGTCGCGCCCGCTCGCCACTGTATTTGCGATCATCCTGCCGGTGCTGGCGATCGTGCTGGGCGTTATTACCTACCGTGTCAGTCCGCTCTACCGCCAGCTGCAGACCTCGATGGACCATCTCAACGGTGTGGTGCAGGAAGACCTCACCGCCGTGCGCGCCGTCAAAGCGTACGTGCGCGCCGAGCACGAGGAGGCCAAGTTCGATGCCGTCAATACCGAGCTTGCGCACACGGCGACGAAGACCTTTGGCAACGCCGTGTTCAACCTGCCGGTGTTTCAGCTGTCGATGTACGTGGCGGCGCTTTCCATTCTGTGGATCGGCGGCCGCATGATCATCGAAGGTCGCTTGGGCGTGGGCTCGCTCACGGGCTTTATGAGCTACGTGCTGCTGATCATGAACTCGCTCATGATGATTTCCAACGTGTTTTTGCTGCTCACCCGCGCACTTGCCAGCGTGGAGCGCATCTCGCGGGTGCTCGACGAGCGTTCGCTTATTCAAGCGCCCGACGCTGCCGCTGCCGTGCACGAGGTGGCCGACGGAGGCATCGAGTTTCGCGACGTGTCGTTTAAGTACCGCGCGGATGCTGCCGAGGATGTGCTCGAGCATATCGACCTTCGCATCGAGAGCGGCTCGACGGTGGGCATCCTCGGCGGCACGGGCTCGGGCAAGAGCTCGCTTGTGCAGCTGATCGCGCGCCTGTACGACGCCACCGAAGGCGCCGTGCTCGTGGGCGGGCGCGATGTGCGCAATTACGACCTGGTTGCCCTGCGCGACGCCGTGGGTATCGTGCTGCAAAAGAACGTGCTGTTTACGGGTACCGTGCGCGAGAACCTGCAGTGGGGCAATCCGCAGGCGTCGGACGATGAGCTCCTCGCGGCCTGCCGGGCGGCATGCGTGGACGAGTTCCTGGATCGCATCGGCGGGCTGGACGGCGAGTTGGGCCAAGGCGGCGCCGGTGTTTCGGGCGGCCAGAAGCAACGCCTGTGCATTGCGCGCACGCTGCTCAAGCATCCGCGCGTGCTCATTTTTGATGACTCAACCAGCGCGGTCGATATGGCGACCGACGCTAAGATTCGCGAGCATATTGCTCAGATTCCCAATACGACGGTGATTGTCATTGCGCAGCGCATTGCGAGCGTTATGGATGCCGACCGCATCGTGGTGTTGGACGACGGCTGTGTCCACGGTGTGGGCACGCACGAGGAGCTGCTGGCGGGCGACGCCATTTATCAGGAGATTTATGCCTCGCAGATGGAGTTTGCGGGGGATGCGGGCGTCGTGGATGGCGCAAATGCCCTGTCTTCCTCTGGCCCCAGTGGATCGCTTCAGGCTGCGAAAGGAGATGAGCATCGTGCCTAAGACATCCGCTCAGGCCCGTCCCGCCAATCTGGCGCAGACGCTTCGCCGCCTGCTCTCCTACATGGGTCACGCCAAGTTCTCGCTGCTCGCAGTTGGTGTGCTTGCCTCTGTGGCCGCCATCGCAAGCCTTGCCGGTACCTACATGGTGCGCCCCATCGTCAACGGTTTGGCAACGGGCGGTGAGGAACTGCTCGCTAGGCAGGTTATCTTTACCGCTGCCATCTACGCCGCGGGCGTGCTCTCGGCTCTGGGCTACTCGCAGATCATGGTGCGCGCGGCCCAACGCGTGGTGTCCGATATTCGCCGCGACCTGTTCGCGCACATCCAGATGCTGCCGCTGAGCTACTTCGACAGCACGCGCTCGGGTGACATCATGAGCTTCTTTACCAACGACGTCGACACCGTCTCCGAGGCGCTCAACAATAGCTTTGCCAACGTGATTCAGGCGAGCATCCAGGTGGTCGGCACCACGGCCATGCTCATCATCCTCAACTGGCAGCTCACGATTATCACGCTCGTGTGCGATGTGGCCATTGTGCTGTACGCGCGCTACTCGGGCATGCGTTCCAAGCGCTTTTTTGCCGCCCAACAGGCGTCGCTGGGCGATTTGGACGGATATATCGAAGAGATGGTCTCGGGCCAAAAGGTTATCAAGGTCTTTAATCACGAACAGGCCAACGTGGCTGGTTTTGACGCACGCAACCAAGAGCTGCGCCGCACCGGTGGTGCCGCGCAGGCCTACGCCAACTCGATGGTACCCATGACCGTGGTGATCGGCTATGCCAACTACGCCATCGTTGCGGTGGCAGGCGGCATGCTCTGCATCAAGGGGCTCGCCGACGTAGGTGCGCTCGCGAGCTACCTGGTCTTTGTGCGTCAGGCCGCCATGCCCATCAACCAGTTCACGCAGCTGGGCAACTTTTTGCTCAACGCGCTGGCCGGTGCCGAGCGCCTATTTGCCGCCATGGACCTTAAGCCCGAGGTAGACGAGGGCTGCGTGGAGCTGGTGCAGACGGGCGACGCCGCGTGGGCGTGGAAGATTCCCGAGGGCCAGGGCGTGGGCGCGTACGGGCACTTGCATGATGTGGCTGCCGTTGATGAGTCGGGCCGTGCGGTGGCTGCCGACGGTACCGAGCTCACGTGCGGCTTGGTCCCGCTTGCCGGCGACGTGCGCTTCCATGCCGTGGACTTTTCCTACGTGCCGGGCACCCGTGTGCTCACGGACCTCAACCTGTTTGCCAAGCCGGGGCAAAAGATCGCGTTTGTGGGCTCCACAGGCGCCGGTAAGACGACCATCACCAACCTCATCAACCGCTTCTACGAGGTCGATGACGGCGAGATCACGTACGACGGCATCGACGTCAAGCACATTGCCAAGGCCAGCCTGCGCGGGTCGCTCGGCATTGTGCTGCAGGACACGCACTTGTTTAGCGGCACCATTGCGCAGAACATCCGCTTTGGCAAGCTCGACGCGACCGACGAGGAAGTGCGCGCCGCCGCCGAGGCTGCCTGCGCGGATTCGTTTATCCGCCGCCTGCCTAGAGGGTACGACACGCCGGTCACGGCCGACGGCGCCAACCTGTCGCAGGGCCAGCGCCAGCTGCTCGCCATCGCGCGCGTGGCCGTCGCCGACCCGCCGGTGCTCATCTTGGACGAGGCCACTTCGAGCATCGACACGCGTACCGAAAAGCTTATCGAGCGCGGCATGGACCGCATCATGCGCGGACGCACCACCTTTATGATCGCGCACCGCCTGTCCACCGTCCGCGACGCCGACGCCATCATGGTCCTCGAACACGGCCGCATCATCGAGCGCGGCACCCACGAAGAGCTGCTCGCCCAGCACGGCGAGTACTGGCAGCTGGCGCATGGCTTAAAAGAGTTGGATTAACCCGTTCGAGCACGATGCTTTGACCTCTCCGTGCTCTTCACCTCGCCTCAAACCATCACAACATTCGACGTTTTTCGCCAAAATCGGGAAAAGCATCGAATGTTGTGATGGTTTTTCTGCCACTCGACCGGGTGGAATCGCTTTCTTGCGCACGAAGGTGTGCGGACCCATGGGCAGGGGAATAAGGTTGGTTATCCGACTCCATTGGAGGGCTCATGGACCTGCCGATCGTCCTGTCCCATAAGACTGCCTGGCTGTACCACAACGTGGCGCGCCCGTCTGAGCCGCTCTCGCGAGCAAGCAGCCTATACGATGAGGACTCGCTTGCTAACGAGGCGGAGTCGACCGCGAGCCTGCCCAAATTGGGGCTCGATGCCAAGGGGCTGAGGGCTTCAACGGCAGTTGAGATCGTTACTGACTATCTGGTTTCGCTTGGTATTCCACGAGAAGAGCTCGATCATATCGACACGCTCGTCAACTTCGATTTTGAGCGCTCGACGCCGGCTGGATTTAGGTGCCACGTGTTTGGGGCGCCGGTACCTCCAGGCCATCTTATCGAGGTGGCGGAGGGCCTTCTGGTGGTTGATGAGGTCATGTGCTTTGTCCAGGCGGGTTCGTGGATGAGCGAGCCCGAGCAGCTGGAATATGGGTATGAAATCTGCGCCCGATACCATTTGAATCATCTGTCGACAGACGATTATATCGAGATGGGGCAGAGGTATACCGTTGCCGACTTGATTGCTTATTGCGATGAGAATCGATCTCGTCAGGGGGCTATACGCGCGGCCGGTGTGCTCAGGCGCGTGCACGATGGCGCGCGATCGCCCATGGAGACGGCCACCGCAATCATGGTCGTAGCAAAACGTTCCCAGGGCGGGCTGGGATACGTCAAGGTTGAGCTCAACCATCGGGTCGATGTTCCCAGCGAGTTCAAGTATCTCGCTAAGGCCGGGTATTTCGAGATTGACGTATATGCGCCTGCGAGCGGTACGGGAATTGAATACAACGGCTCGGACCATCTTGATAAACAGCGCAGCGCGTCGGATGCGGAGCGTATGACCGTGCTGAGCGCGCTGGGCTTTAGAATGATCGTCCTCACCGGGACTCAGTTTGCCCATCAGCTGCAATTGCACCGGGCGATGAACGCCATCGCACTCGCTATGGGCCTTAAGTGCGACCGAAGCGAAGCGTTCCAAAAGCGGCAGAACGACCTGCGAGAATTCGTGATTCGGCACTGGGACGGCGGCCTTTAGGGGCGTTTTGGTCCTTCTACGGGGTGCCGTGGGCAGGCAGACCATCACAACATTCGACGTTTTTCGCCAAAAACGGGAAAAGCATCGAATGTTGTGATGGTTTGCGTGCTGAGGATGGGCTTGGGAAGCCGGTCTTGCTCGAAGCGACCTGTCCTGTCGTACGGGTGTCGGCATGATTCTCCCGTGGGGTATTATGTTTTCCGAAGAATAAAACGCCGCGTGAGGGGAGGGCTGCGTGGACGGGCACGTGCAACATGACGGCTTTGGCCGCGATATCAACTACCTGCGCATTGCCGTTACCGACAAGTGCAATTTCCGTTGCATTTACTGCATGCCGGCCGATGGCGTGGCACCCCGCGCGCACGACGAGCTGCTCAGTGCTGAGGAAATCGCCCGCTTTGTGCGCCTGGTAGCGGGGGAGGGCATTCGCCGCGTGCGCCTGACGGGCGGCGAGCCGCTGGTCAGCCGCCGTATCATTCCGCTTATTCGCGACATCCGTGCGATTCCGCAGATTGAGGACATCTCGCTTACCACCAACGGCGCCCTGCTGCCCAAGCTGGCGCCGCAGCTCAAAGATGCCGGGCTTAACCGCGTCAACATTTCGCTCGATACACTCGACCCTACGCTCTTTGGAAAGATCACGCGCCTGGGCCGGCTCGAGCAGACCATGGCCGGCATCGACGCGGCGCTGGCTTGGGGCTTTGAGCCCGTTAAGGTCAACTGCGTTGTGGTGCGCCGGCTCAACCAGGATGTGGCAGCCCTTGCACGACTGACCGTCGACCGCCCCATCCACCTGCGCTTTATCGAATACATGCCCATCGGCGACGAGCATACGAGCTCGCATTGCACTGTGGACCCGCATGCGCCCGCGCTCAATCCCGAGCTGTGGGACGCGAGCGATACCGTGCCGAGCGACGAGCTGCGGGCGCGCATCAATGCCGGGGCCACCGCGACGGGACTGGGCGAGCTCGAGCCACTCGACATCAACGACGCTCCTGCCGGCGCGGGCCCTGCGCGCTACTGGCACTTTCCGGGTGCGGCGGGAACGGTCGGCTTCATCAGCGCCATGTCCAACCATTTTTGTGCGAATTGCAACCGTCTGCGCCTGACGGCCGATGGCAACGTGCGTCCGTGCCTGTTCAGCGATGCCGAGTATTCGGTGCGCGACGCCCTGCGCCGTGGTGATGATATGCAGGTACTTTCGATTTGGCGCGATGCCGTGGCCCACAAACCGCAGGAACACGCGATAATTGAGGGCACGCAACGATTTATGTCCCAAATCGGAGGATGATCATATGGCCAAGAGCAGGTACGCCGATGCCACCAAGGCCGCTCGCAGGGCCGCGATGTCTGCCCACAAAGTCACGGCTGCGGCGAATGCTGGCAACGCCGACGCGTCCGCGCAGCTGATCGCCAGCGCCGTCGTCGAGTCCGCCCGCGACGCCCGCCGCGACGAGCTGACGCACGTGGACGCTAAGGGCGAGGTGCGCATGGTCGACGTGTCCGACAAGGCCGAGACCCATCGCATTGCCATCGCCGAGGGCACCATCCTCATGCACCCCGAGACGCAGGCCATGGTGCTGCAGGACCGCGCCAAAAAGGGCGACGTGCTTGCCTGCGCGCGCGTGGCGGGCATTATGGCCATCAAACGCACGAGCGACATCATTCCCATGTGCCATCCGCTGCTCATTACTAAGAGCAAGTGCGACATTGCGCCCATCGCTGCGGCGGGGACGCCGGCCGATGACGTGCCCGAGGGCTGGGCGCCGGCGCGCGCGGACGGGCAGGTTGGCTTTCACGTACTGGTCACGGCGGGCGTGACGGGCAAGACGGGTATCGAGATGGAGGCTCTGACCGGCGCGAGTGCCGCGTGTCTGACCATCTATGACATGTGCAAGGCGGTCGATCGCGGCATGGAGATCGTCGACGTGCGCCTGCTGCACAAGGAGGGCGGCCGTTCGGGCGTGTGGGATCGTGCGGAGCGTCAGGTTGCTGCTGTTGAGGCCGTGGCCGCTGACGGTGCCACGCTCGCAAGCGCACCCGTCGCCGTCGCGCCCGCTGCTCCGGCACCGGCCGTCCCCGCGATCGCGTTTATCGGCTACCAGAACTCGGGCAAGACCACGCTCGTCGAGAAGGTTATCGCCGAGCTCACCCGCCGCGGCCTGCGCGTGGGTTCACTCAAGCATCACGGGCACCACGGCTTTGATATCGACGTGCCCGCTAAGGATACGTGGCGCCATCACCAGGCCGGATCCAAGCACGTGGGCCTCATCTGCGCCACGCGTTGGGCGGAGTACGCCGACACGCGCGAGGAGGACGAGATGCCCGCGCGCGAGCTGCTGTCGCGCTACAACGATGTCGACGTGGTGATCATCGAGGGCTACAAGACCGAGGGCTTCGACAACATCGTGGTCGCGCGCTCCGGTGTCGACCGTCTGCGCGGCAAGAGTTCGCTCGACCTGGTCGACGGTCACACGCTGGCCCTTGCCTGCAACGAAGCCCTGGCGCGTCAGGCCTTCGACGCCGGCTTCGCGACCCGAGCCATCAACATCAACGACGCCCGAGCCATCTGCGACCTGATCCAAGATCACCTTTAAGGGCCGGCTCGCTGCGCTGCCATAACCTGCCAAATAAGGACAGGTTTATTTTGGCAGGTTTTATCTGGGCAAACGCCATTTCCACCACAAAAGTGCCGGCACCTTTGTGGTGGTTTTTGCTTTGGTAGATGTGTGGGACATGCCTTACAATCTACCAAGTAGTTCATGACGGGCGAAAAACGGAGAGAAGGGTCCTGATGCGTCCTTAATGTTTCATGCGGATAGATTGATTTGACAGACGGTGGCGAATGCCCGCCGTCCGCATTCGTATGAAACAAGGAGTCTCCATGCTCATCTCTCTTTTCTCAAAGCCTCAGTCATCGCTGTCCGTGCAGGCCAAGCGCCTGGTGGCGATGCGCTTTCTCATCTACACCGGGTTTCAGACCAGTTATTTTATCGGCGTCATCGGAACGCTCACCTATGCAGACGATGCCTCAGTCGTGGCGACATCGCTGGCCGTCCTGTTCATGAACGTTTTCGTGATCCTGGGATCCTTTGCGGGTGGCGCGGTGCTCGACGCCTGGGGTCCGCGCCGCCATTTCTTGCTGAGCATTGTGGGCACGCTCGCAACTGGCACGGCAATCATCGCCTTTGGCAGCGCGACCGGCATCGTCCTGCTCGGCGCGGTGTTTCTGGGCTTTGTGATGGGGTTCGCCCAGCCCATTGCCACATCCTATCCGGCCTACCTCACCGACGATCCTGTCGAGCTCAAAGACATCAACTCCGCCATCGCCATGTTTTCAAACGTGAGTATCATCGTTGGCCCCACGCTGGGCGGCTTTGTCGCGGCGGCTGCGTCGTCGCGCGCGGTGTTTGTGCTCATGATGCTCTTTACCGTGCTGGCGCTCGTCGTCGGTTGGGGCTTTAGGCCGCAGACCAGCCATGTCGCCGGGCATGCGGATGCCGATTCGGCAGAGGAAGGGGAGCGTGCGGGACAAAGCTCCAACCCCAGCACGTCCACCCGCGCCACCTTCGCAGCCAGCATCAAGACAGTCTTCACCAACAGCGTTCTCGCCCTGCTGTTTTGCATTATTTTTCTTTCGAACTTTGGCTACGGAGCCTTCGATCCGCTGGAGTCGTTCTTCTACCGCGATGTCCTGCACGTCGGCGTTGAGTGGATGGGTTGGCTCTCGTCTGCCTCGGGCGTGGGCGCGGTGCTGGGTGCCGTGCTCGCGCTCCGCTTGCCGCCGCACCTGGTCAACCTTAAAACGCTGCTTGTGGCGCTTATGTCCGTGGGCCTGGGAAGTCTGCTCTATGTGGGGACGCCGTACGTGGGCGTGGCCCTCGTCGGCCAGATCGCCCTGGGCATAGCCTGGGGTGTCGTCAATCCGCTCCACAACACCATCGTGCAAACGACGGCGCCGCTCGAGCAACTCGGCCGTGTGAACTCGGTCATGGGCTTTGGCAATATGTTCGCCGGCGTGGCGCCGCTGGCGATTGCCCCGTGGCTGGCGGCGACATTTGGCGTACAACGGACACTCGTGGGGGCAGGCATGGTCGTGACGGCGGTTCCCGCGGCGCTGCTGCTGTTTGGGCGCAATTACTTGGAACGTGCCGTAAGGCAGTAAAACCATCACAACATTCGATGAAAACCGCGATTTTGCCGAAAAACGTCGAATGTTGTGATGGTTTGGCTCGTAGACGCCGCGATCACCACAAAGGGGCCAGGCACCTTTGTGGTGGTTTTTGCTTTGACGGGCCGCGCCTGTGCCTTGGTATACCATGTACGCCGTTCACGAATACACCCCACACCGCCGCACGACCCAGAAAGGCCCCCATGGACACCACCTTCAGCCACATCAAAGCCGTGTTCTGCGATATCGACGGTACGCTGCTCACGAGCCAGCACACGGTGTCCCCGCGCACCGTGGCGGCGATCCGCGCCCTGCGCGAGCGCGGCGTGCTCTTTGGCCTGTGCACCGGGCGCGACGCCCACGCGACCGAGGCCATGTACGAGCTCTGGGGCATCGAAGGCCTGGTGGACGTGCTCGTGGGCTGCGGTGGCGCCGAGGTCATCGATCGCGCGCACGCCATCAACGAGCTGAGCTTTCCGCTGCCGGGCGAGACCATCGCGCGCATCTGCAAGCACATGGCGGACCTTCCGGCAACACCCGTCTGCCCCCGAGACGGCGTGTTCTACGTGCCCGAGAGCAACGCGTGCGTCGAGCACCTGTCGCGCGTCGACGGCGTGCCCTACCAGGTGGTCGATTTTGCCGAGTTCTTGCGCGAGCCGCAGCCCAAGGTGATGTTTACCATGGCGCCCGAGGTGATGCCGCGGGTGATTGAGCGGGCGTCGACGTTTGCAGATAACACTGTTAAGGCGGCGGCCCTGCAGACCACGCAGCGGCTCTACGAGTTCATGGATCCGCGCGTGTCCAAGACGCGCGGCCTTGGGCGCGTGGCGGAGCTCAACGACATGGAGCTCCAGAACATCTGCGTGTTTGGCGATGCGGACAACGACACCTGCATGGTGGCCGACGCCGGCGTGGGCGTGGCTATGGCAAACGGCAGCGACGCCACCCGTGCCGCCGCCGATTTTGTAACCGCCAGCAACGACAAAGACGGCATCGCGATCTTTATCGAGGAACATCTGCTGTAGCGCTGGGGGAGAACCACTGCAAAAGGGGACAGGCTCCTTTGCGGTGGCCTCAGGCGATTTGGGCGAATTGATGCCTAAAATCTGTGGGAAAATTCAAATATTGTTGTCTGAACATCATGCTTCCAACCACCGATGGGTTTAAGATATTCTCATCAATTTGGTAGGATATTCATCCCGGTTAATGACCTACCGCTCACGGTCGATTTTCGACCGTTCACAGGATGTTCGCTCTTGAGCAAAATGTTGTGCAAATAAATCTAATGCCATTAAAAAATAATAGGCAACTAAATTACCAGCAGAAACAAAAAATAGATAGCGAATAAACGAAGGTAAATCTGAGCAAATGTCAAGAGAATTGAGAACTCGCTACAAAAATGTCGGTTTTATTGCTCAGATGTTTAAACAATCGTTATAATTGCATTACTAAACGAGCGCAATTACAGATTGCGCAGATACGTTTGATGGTGAAAGAGCAAGATCGCGGTCTCTTGGGGAGGAGACATCGATGAAAGCGAATTCGGACAAATCTAAGCAGAGTAATAAAGCGACGCGCCGTGTGCTGGCAGGCGTTTTGTGCGGAGCCTCCGTGTTGAGCCTGGTACTGTCGCTCGTCATGCCCCCGATCTCGCAGGCCATTGCCAACGATGCCCAGACCGAAGAAACTGTGACGGGTGATTCCTCAACTGAGTCTACTGATGTAGAAAACACCAACAACGTGGATACCGAAAGGCAGGATAACAACGACGTCAAGAATGACGAAGTCTCTGGCGACGCTGGTGCGGCGAGCCTGTTGTCCGATGACGCAGGGGTTGAGGATGCTGTACAACCTGCGGATGACAGTGCTAATGATGAGGGCGATATTGCTCTAGCTGTGGAAGACGCGGACGGATATACGCAGATTAATACAGCGCAGGACCTCTACGATTACCTTCAAAAAGATAAAAAAACCGGCAAGTTTCGCCTGAATGCCGATGTCGAGTATGCAAGTGACATTACGTTGGGCGCAGGTGAGGTGACCTTAGATTTAAATGGTCACAAGATTAAGCATAATGGCACCGAATCAGGTCGCAACAACATGTCCATGTTCAATGTGCCTGCGGGCGCGACGCTCACGATTGAGGATCTGCAGCAGGCGGCTGATAACAAGTTCGAGCAGGGTGGCGACAAAAACGGCAACCTTGCTAAGCTCGATTACGACGGCACAACGCCCAGTAAGCTCACTTACTACGTGACTGAGTCGACTTCGAGTGACACTGCTACTACCGAGACCCTTTTCAGGCACGAGGTTGCCATCAATGGCGCCATCGTGGGCACCACTGCTCACTCTACGATGAGGCTCATCAACGTCTGTGGCGGTACGTTTAACCTTCAAAGCGGCGTGCTGACCACGAATCAGGACGCAAATGTTCGCCACCTGATTTATGCCGATAACGGCTCTACCGTCGACATGAGTGGCGGATACGTTTGTGGTGCTTCTATGGGCCGCGATGGTGCTGGTGCTGGAATTCATGTTGAGGGTGAGGGCTCAACCCTGGTGATCTCTGACGGCGTAATCGCTGGTAACTATGCCCCCAGTGGCGGCGGCGTTTATGCCATGAATTCTACGGTAAACATGGTTGGCGGTATTATCTCCGGTAACGGTACAAATAATGATCAAGGCGGTTTTGGCGCGGGAATTTGTGCTGAGAACTCTAATGTGACCATTACGGATGGTTACATTACTAACAATAAATATCAGCACTACGATGAAAGTCACAAGGGTAACGGTTGCCACGGTGGTGGCGGCATTGCTGCTTTCAATGGCGGCAGTCTCACAATTGCAGGCGGTTACATCACGGGCAACTACTCTGCCGAGGCTGGCGGCGGCGTTTATGCTGGCGCTTGGAATAGAGCTCTTTTCGGGTTTACGTTTTCTGGTGGAATCATCGCCAGCAATGTGGCGCAAAACTCGGAGGGCGGCGGTATCCGTATCTCTGCGCCTACAGTTGGCGAATTTAATGTGAGCGGCAATAAAGCCTACATCACTAACAATACGACCAATACCACCAACGACTGGGGCGGCGGTGGCGTATTCGTCCAGGGCAGCAGCGACAACAACGTTCAGCCGGCAAGGCTCGGGATATATAACGCGCTGATTACCAACAATCATGCCAAAGGCTTTGGCGGTGGGTTTGCCGCCTGCCCGACTGGTAAGACTGCCATTACCGATACCGATGGCATCGCGATTTTCGGTAATTCTGACGAAAATGGTGTTAACCGATCGGGTGGCTCTAACGGGAAGAGCGAGGACTGGGATGCCAATGAGGAGGTTGATCGGGGCGGCGAAATAACCGAAGCTTTTAAATCAGCCGGCCATGAGGACCTTTTCTTAATTCACGATTCTGCCAATTGGGAAAACAATCCGTATATCGCTGCCGTAACTGGACAAATGCTTGGCGGCGGTGCTGCTAACTGGTCGGGCACGATCGACAAAACACCAACGTCTATCGGCAAGTACGAGGGCGCCCAAGCTAAGTACATGATTGGCCTTGCGGCTAAGCCAGCTAAACCGGACAAGGACGAGGCTATTAAAGCGGCAAAGCTCTTCATCACGGGCAACGAATCCAACGTCCACGGTGGCGGAATCATGACCAACGGCGACGTAATCGCTGGCTCCACCACGCAGGTGAGTGTGTATCCCAAGATGAAGCTCAACGGCACTAAGGCACTGGAAGGCCGCGCGCTTACTGCGGATGATGCGGGAAAATTCAGGTTCCAACTCTTGGAGCCGGGCCAGAGTGATGAAGCCCCTAGCTTTAATAATAATGATGGCAAATTGCAGCTCAATGGCTGTTCAAAAGTTGGCGATGGCGATGGGGTCACGAACGACGCTGAAGGTAACTTTGTCTTTGATTTGGGCAGGGTCAACTCCGATGGAACGAGCGTCTACTACCTCGTTGAGGACCCCGGCGATCACGTCGATGGCGTCGATGGCGTGTACTACGACAAGACCATCTACAAGATTGAGCTTACAACTAGGACCGAAACACGGCCGGTGCTGGATATTGATTACATCTACTATTTAGTTACGAATGTAACGGTCACTAATCTCAAGACTAATAATTCGAATCCGATTACTCCGAACAACGGTAGCGATGTCTCCATTAAGATCACCGATGGCAACACCGGCAACACCTTTACTAATACATATGCACCCACGGGCTCTTGGACACCTCAGGTGACCAAGAAGGTTGATGGCGGCGAGATGAAGGCGTTCTCATTCGAACTCGCGAACGAGGACGACCCGAACTTCAAAAAACCAGAAACGGCAACAATTGATCTCGCGAATTCCACTAACGAAAACGGTAATGTGAGAACGGTCGATTTCAAGCCGAAGACATATAAGCTCGAGAACCTTGAAAATGGTTCCAAAACCTTCACGTACTATGTGCGCGAGAAGGAAGAAAGTTTAACCTATCCGCATTACAAGTTCGATCAGTCGGTCTATCAGATTACGGTCAAGGCAACTGACGGCTCTAAAGGCAAGATTAACATCTCTGCGACCTACAAGCAGATTCGGGATCGCAACGGTAATGAAGTGACCAACGACACGGACCACGACCTCACCGACACCTCCATCCCCACCTTCACCAACACCTACTCCACCTCTTTGCCCCTTTCTGGTATGTCGGGCGTCACTCTGACGTACCTTGCCGGCGCGGCGGTGCTTTGCGCTGCTGCGGCCTGGATGCACATTCGTCGCAAGGCGAATGCGAAGGGAGGCGAGCGTCGTGAATAAGAAAGTCTGCTCCTTCCCGATCTTGTTTGCGCTGCTTGCCCTCCTGATCGGCACCTGCGCGGTTGTGTTCCCCGCTTCCGCGCAGGCCGCGCCGACCTCGACCGGTTCCATCACGGTGAGCGGTACCGTGGCGAGCAGCTACGATGCCTACCAAATCTTTAGCGCCAACGTCGTCGACGGCGACAGCGACGCCAAGATCGCCACCGACCTCGCCTGGGCAAGCGACGACGTGTGCGACGCCGCGCTGCCTGTGCTGCACAGTGCCGGCATGCCCAAATCCCAGACCACAGCGCAGGAAGCTGCTGAGTGGCTCAACGCCGATTCCCACCTTACGAGCGCGCTGAGCGCACAGCTCGCTCGTTCCCTCCAGAGCTCTGGCGCCGTGTCCGTGGCCCTTAACGCGGGCACGACGGCCGAGCTGCCCTGCGGCTACTGGCTCGTCGTCGCCGACGACGACGCCATCGCCCAGGACCAGGCCGGCACCGCGCCGATCATGGCCCTGGTCGGCGGCGGCGCCGTCACCGTCAAGCCCAAGGCGGCGACCCCCAAGGTGTCCAAGCGCGTGCTGGAGGACGGCACCGCCGCCTGGCAGAAGGCCGCCGACGCCACGGTCGGCGACGACCTGTACTGGCGCCTCTCGGCAACGGTCCCGGCGGGCCTTTCCGCCTACGACGCCTACGCGGTGCAGTTCGTCGACACCATGGGCGCGGGGCTCGACCCCTCCAGGGTCGCCGCGAGCATGCGCGTGTACGCGGCGGCGGGCGCCGAGGGCGGCTTCGACGCCGTCGCATGTGAGGGCGGCAACGCCAGCTCGACGCCGGTTAAATGGTGGACAGATATAACTTCACAATGCAATGTCTCGGTCGAGGGCAATGCCTTCACCGTGCGCACCGGCGACCTGATCGCCGCGCTCGGCGGGGCTGACGCCTTCGCCGCGGGCGCCCGCGTGGTCGCCGTGTACGACGCGCCGCTCAACGGCGCATGCAACCACGGCATCGCCAAGGGCAACCCCAACGAGGTCTACCTGCGCTACCCGCGCTCCCCCCTCGCCGACCAGTCCGGCGACGCCGGCTTCACCCGCACGCCGAGCGATGACGCGTGCGCCTACACCTGGGATCTCGCGCTCACCAAGCGCGGCAGCGACGGCGATAAGCCGCTGCCCGGGGCGGTCTTGAGCATCACGGACGACCGCGGCCGCACGCTGGCGGCCGATGGCACGTGGGATGTGGAGGGCAAGGCCACCGTCACCACGGGCGAGGACGGCCGCGTGACCGTCTCGGGCGTGGACTCGGGCAAGCTGGAGATCCGCGAACTCAAGGCACCCAAGGGCTACACCGCCTTTAAGGGCACGCGCTCCGTGACGGTCAAGGCCGAGGGCCTGGACGTCGACCAGGTGGCAGCCGCCAAGCCCAAGCTCACCATCACGGCCGAGTCGCCCCTGCGCGCCGACAGCGCGGACGGGTCGACGGGCAGCCTGGAGGCGTCGATCATCAACACGTCCACCGGCACGCCCTCTAGCATCTTCACCGGAGGCTTTATGCCCTCGACTGGCGATATGGCAATGTACGCCGCGGCCGCTGTTGCGGTCGTCGGAGCCGCGCTCATCGTGGTCGCGCTCCTGGTCAAGCGGGGAGGTGGCAGCCATAAAGAGTAGCTGGCAGCCCCACAGAGAGCGGGGCGAGACGTAGCGAAGTAGATGCTAAGATACAGACAGATGATGACCGATCGAATGAGAATCAACCGGAAAACGGAGGAAAAGAAGATGAGCATGAACAAGAACATCGCACGCCTGGCAGTAACGGCAGGCCTCACCGCAGCGCTGAGCTTTGGTGGGGTTATGGCGCCGGTGACCATGGCGTTTGCTGAGGGTACAACCACCACGGCCAACGGCTCGGTGACCATCGAGAACGTTCAGGGTAATCAAACCGAGTTCAAGGGCTATCAGATTTTGGGGGGAGATGTCACCGCCAACGGAAGCGTGAGCAACATCGAGTGGGCAAACCATGAGGTGCAGGAGGCTGTCGAAGGCGTTATTAAGAAAGAGGACACGTCCTATGCGGGAAAGACCGCCCAGGACGCCGCGGACTGGATTACGAAAAAGGTGACGGGGACTAATAGGGCAACCCGTGTAGCCTCTGATTCTGTTGCATACAAGATTGCCGATGCCGTGGACGGTCTTACCGCAAGCACGACAACGAGCGGCCGCAGCGCTTCCGGCCTTGCACATGGCTACTGGCTCTTTGTGACCGATCCCGACACCATCAATGAGGGCGAGTCTGGCACTTCGCCTATCTTCGCTGCCGTGGGCGATTCGCCTCTTACCATCGAGGAGAAAACGGGCATCCCCACCGTCGAGAAGAAGATCGTGAGCGACGCCGACGGCAAGGAGTATGATGCCGCCGACTCCCAGATCGGCCAGGACGTGACGTATAACCTCTACGGCACCGTCGCCGAGAACTTCGATAAGTACGGCACGTATTTCTACGAGTTCTCCGACCAGATTTCCAAGGGCCTGACACTGCAGGAGGGTGCCAAGGTGCGCCTGTATCCGAGCAAGGATGCCGCGAAACGCGATCTCGCTCGCACGACGGGCACGGATATTACTAAAAGCTTCATTGAGTCGACCGGCGCGGCCGCCGAGGATGGCAGCAAGACGACGAAGTGGACCTGCGCTGACTTGAAGGCGGTCGAGGGAGTCGTTAGCAACTCCTGCATCGTCGTCTCCTATACGGCGCAGATCAACAAGGATGCGGTCGTCGCGGGCACCCAGGGCAATGAGAACACCGTGACGCTCAACTATTCCAATAACCCCATGAGCAGCGAGAACGGCAAGACTCAGCCTGACACGGTCAAAGATTACACCTACGGCCTTAAGATCAACAAGGTCGACTTGGGTACCGAGAAAGCACTTGAAAATGCCCAGTTCACCATCACGACCAAGGGAGACGAAAGCAGCGTAAGCAATAAATATGTCAAAGCTGATGGTACCTTGAGTGACAGCAAGGTCGTTCTTACGACCGACGCCAACGGCGTCATCAAGGTCACCGGCCTCGACGCCGGCACCTATACCGTCAAGGAGGTTTCTGCACCCTCTGGTTACACCACGGTCGACCCCTTCACCTTCGAGATCAAGTCGACTATGACCGCCGACGATCCGAATGCCGGTCTTACTGGGCTCGTTGGCAATCTTACGACTGGCCAGGATGGTAAAGTCATCGCTGGCCTCGCCGATATGACTGCTGGTGATAATAATCTGACGGCTAAGGACGACTCGTTGAAAAATGCCGACGGTACCTTCAACATCACCGTTGGTGATACCAAGCAGGTTGGCCTTCCCCTCACCGGTCTTAACGGCGTGACCTTTACTTGGATCGCTGGCGGCGCGGTGCTGTGCATCGGCGTGGCGCACCTCATCCGCAGCCGTAAGCAGGCTGAGGAGTCCGAGCAGGAGTAACGCTCGCTCACCCATCCCTTTGGCAGGTGGGATGTGATGGCCATGAGACTTGCGGACACTTTTCTCGTCCACCCACGTTCTTGCTTTGCCATCTCTTTTCGGGGCAGGCTCCGCACTGGAGTTTGCCCCGTTCTTTTGGGATAACGCAGCCAGCCTCCATCGTCCGATGCGGGCAAGTTCGTCATCGCGTTTCTTGACTCGTATGAGGTTCGGTTTAAGGTCCGTAGGCGCACGCGCGGTGCGGACGGTAGAAGGCATTTGCGCCGCAACAAGCGCAAATAAGAATGCCCGGGGTTCGGAGCCCGGGCATTTAACAACATCGGAAATTGGTCGCCCGCGCTTTCGATCACTTACGCGGGGTGCGTCGTTTCCTGTAGCTATTGTATCCCGAATCTCCCCGCCGATCCGGGACATTTTGAAAACGCAAACACGTCGGGCAAACCCGGACAATGCGACCAGGCTCCGCTGGGTGAGGAATCGTGCTTGTAACTATCGAACAAATGTTTGTCAAAATCGCGTTGACCAGCTGTGGGTGCATACGCTCGCAGTAAAATGGCTTTGCGACGCATCCCGTGCGCGGGCGGCCGACGACTCGATCGGAGGTCCCCAAATGCTGAAATTCCTTAACCCGCTCGCCGCCCTCGCGACGGTGGGCACGTTCGTCATCGCGTTTCTTGACTCGTATGAGGTTCGGTTTAGGGTCCGTAGGCGCACGCGCGGTGCGGACGGTGGACGGCATTTGCGCCGCAACAAGCGCAAATAAGAATGCCCGGGGGTCGGATCCCGGGCATTTAACAAAAGCTGAAAACTAGGCCGCCCACGCTCCCAAACATTTACGCGGGGTGCGTCGTTTTCTATTGAGATTGTATCCCGAATCATCCCGCCGATCCGGGACACTTTGAAAACGCAAGTATGGGCTTAGGCAAGAACGGTATCTCGTTAATTCCGAAAATTATGTATAATTCCAATACAAACTGGAATCGAACGAAAACAATGGAAATGAACGAAGCGCTAATCTACTTACAAGAAGCACTAGGCCTCTTCGCCAAGACCAAAACTTGGCCTGGATCCGCACGCTTGCCGCTGCATCTGCGGGCGATTGGGGTCCGCGCTGTTGACGCAAACGGTTTTTCGTTTTTGCTTGCAAGCTTGCCTACTGGCGTCGGGCTTCCCGAGGCTAAGAGAGTCTATAGTCAGCTAGCCTTGCGCGCGGAGACTCCTGTTGTCGTTTCGTTTCCTGATGCCGATGCACGTCAGCGCAAAGCATTGGTCGCACAAGGGATTCCCTTTGTCTGCCCCGGTAGACAGGCTTTTCTTCCATTTATGGGCACAGCTTGCACGGAGAGGGGCGGTGCCCGGTTTCGCAATCACGCGACCAAGATGTCACCCAACGCACAGGCTGCCGCAATCTGGGGAGCAGCCCAGGAGCCATATCGTCCCTATGACCTTTGTCGTGCGCTTGGGATCTCGGCAAGCCGCGCGAGTGAGGCCATAACCGAGCTTGTTGACAGGGGACTCGCGAGGCGCGAGCGTCGCGAGCGACGTGTCGTCGTGTTCCCTGTTGCCGTTGATTTTCTGCTCAGTGAGCACATGGCAGAGCTCTCCTCGCCTGTCTCGAAGGTCTTTTTTGCAAGGAAGACGCCGCAGATCGACTATCTTGTTGACGCCGGGGAGACGGCGCTCGCTGCGCGTTCGATGCTCGCTGCGCCGGGCATGGAACAAAAGGCCGTCTTAAGAAGTGCATGGCGTCAACTGAGCGATCTCGAAGTCGCAGACGGGGAGTTGCCGGATAACGAAACGGCGATGATCCAAGTGTGGCGCTATGCGCCCGTGTTTGCCGGCTTCTCCCGTGTCGACGACATTTCGCTTGCGCTATCTTTGGCGGCAATCGACGATGAGCGAATTCAGCTCGAAGTCGATCGCATGTTTGGAAAGGAATATCCATGGCAAGAAGCGCTGTAGAAGGTCTCCAAGAATTCCAGCAGCATATGCAAGAAGCTGTAGGATCGTATGCTCTTATCGGCGGCACGGCATGCGACATTTTGCTCGCGGAGGCGGGACTTCCGTTTAGGATGACTCACGATTTTGATGTGGTAATTGTCGCCGATGACCGGTTGCCTCAGACGGCAGAAGCTATATGGACTTTGGTGCGTGATGGCGGCTACCGCTGCGGCTGGGGCGAAGGCAAAGGCTCATGTTTTTATCGGTTTACAGAGCCTAAGAGGCCGGGTTACCCCCATATGATCGAACTCTTCGCGAAGTGCCCCGACTTTCTAAAGGGTCGTGAGGGGATTGATGTGGCGCCAATTCACGTTGATGAAAACATAAGCAGTCTTTCGGCAATTTTGTTGGACGATGCTTACTACAGCTTGTTCCTTCAGGGAATTCGGACCGTAGACGGCGTTTCGGTCCTGGGTACGGAATACATTGTCCCGTTCAAAGCGAAGGCGTATCTCGACCTAAAAGCCAGAAGGGAGGCGGGGGAGAACGTTGATTCGAAGAAGGTAAAAAAGCATAAACGCGATGCGCTGAGGCTTGCTCAGCTGCTCGGCGAGTCGGAAGGTGTCGACCTGGGCGGAGAACTGAAAGACGATATGCTTGCGTTTGTTAAAGATTGTGAGGTAGGCGACGTCAATCTGAAACAGATCGGGGTTGCGGGCGTAACGATGGTGCAGTTGCTCGAGACGATGAAAGCAACATATGGCTTGATTGGTTGAGTGGGGTTACGTGGCCCGGACAGTGCAGTCTAGCTGCGTTGTCCGACGCATGAGCTCGCTAATCGGCTATTATTTGTTTAGACAACTTGAGTTGTAGAGGAGTGACTGGCGATGGTGCAGGGCGCCAAACATATGAAGAGCAATAACGCCGCGGCCAACGGTGGCTCAAGCCCTCAGCCCAAACCTCAACCAAAACCCAAGCGCCGCCGCAAGCGGCTGCCGCGCTGGGCCGACCGTCTCATCACCATCGTCATCATCCTTATTGGCGTGGGCCTTATGACCTGGCCGTGGATCTTGGACCGGCTCGAGGCCTCGGGCGTGTTCAACCAGATTAGCACCGTGTCCAGCACCGTGGACGCGCTGTCTGCCGAGGAGCGCGAGCGCATCTTGCTGCAGGCGCGCTCCTATAACGAGCAGCTGGCGGGCGAGGCCACCGAGCTCCCCGCCGACCAGATCGAGCCCTACGCCCAGCAGCTCATCTTTGACCGCGACCCCATGATGAGCTGGGTCGAGATCCCCTCCATCGACGTGAGCATGCCCATCTACCACGGCACGAGCGAGGAGGTCCTTATGGCGGGCGTCGGCCACCTGGAGGGCACGAGCCTGCCGGTGGGCGGCACCTCGACGCATTGCGTGCTCACCGCGCACTCGGGCATGCGCAACCTGAGCATGTTCGACGACATCCACTCGCTGGAGCCCGGCGATCTGGTGCTGCTGCACACCATGAACAAGACGCTCGCCTACAAGATGGTGGACTCCGAGGTGGTGCTGCCCGAGGAGATGGAGTCGCTGACCATCGAGCCCGGCGCCGACAAGGTGACGCTCGTCACCTGCACGCCCTACGGCGTGAACGACCATCGCCTGCTGGTGCATTGCGTGCGCACCAAGTACAACAAAAAGGACGTTGACAAGCAAAAGTCGCTGGCCGGCCGCCACTGGGGCAAGCGCGAGTTCGCCGTGCTTATCATGGTCGTGGCCATTGTACTGTTGCTGCTGGACATCGTGATCCACGCGGTCCGCAAGCGCCGCAAGGCCAAGGCCTCGGCATAAGACATTCTCCAGAACCACCACAATGAGGACAGGCACCTTTGTGGTGGTCGAGACTTCCAAACCATCACAACATTCGATGAAAATCGCGATTTTGGCGAAAAGTGTCGAATGTTGTGATGCTTTTCATTGCGGGCGCGACGGTTTTCGTTGTGGGCGGGACGGTTTTCGCTGTGGGCGGGATGGTTTTCGCTCCAGAACCGCCGGCCCGCCGCCTGCCAGCCCGCCGCCCTCGTTACGTTTTCGCTGCATTTGGGTAAAGCACCTGCTCCAAGTGGCGTTGCCTTGTATACTAGAGCGGTTTATCTGTTATGCGGAAGGGAGCGCCTATGGCACTCAGCGAGAAAGACGTGCGCGGCATCGCCGAGTACGCAAAGATCGCACTGACCGATGACGAGCTCACCCAGATGACGTCCTACATGAACGACGCCGTCCAGATGCTCGAGCCCGTCTTGCAATATGACTTGCCCGACGTGGAGCCCACGTTCCATCCTATCGGAAGCCTGTCTAACGTGATGGGCGATGACCTGCGCGAGCCCGAGCGCGACCTGCCGCTCGATGTTGCGCTCGAAAACGCTGGCAGCGCGCGCGACCGCTACTTCCGCGTGCCGTCCATTTTGGGAGAGGGGGAGAGCGAGTAATGGCGCAGAGCTTCGATTCCCTTACCGCCGCCCAGATCGCCGCGGGCGTTGCCGCCGGCGACTTTACCGCTACCGAGGTGGCCCAGGCCTCCCTTGCTGCCATCGAGGCGCGCGAGGGCGGGGTCCAGGCATTCCTGCAGGTGGCGCCCGAGCTTGCGCTCGAGGCCGCTGCGCGCGTGGATGCCGACCGTGCCGCAGGCAAGCCGCTGCCCCCGCTCGCGGGCGTGCCGCTGGCCATTAAGGACAACATGAACCTCGTGGGCACGCGCACCACCTGCGCTTCCCGCATGCTCGAGGACTACCAGAGCGTTTACACCGCCACCTGCGTTCAGCGCATGCTCGATGCCGGCTGCCTGCCCATGGGCAAGGCCAACATGGACGAGTTTGCCTTTGGCAGCTCCACCGAGAGCTCGGCGTTCCACCGCACCAACAACCCCTGGGATACCGAGCGCGTGCCCGGCGGCTCCTCGGGCGGCTCCGCTGCCGCCGTCGCCGCGGGCGAGGTTGCGCTCTCGCTGGGTTCGGACACCGGCGGCTCCATTCGCCAACCGGCGGCGCTCTGCGGCGTGGTGGGCTTTAAGCCCACGTATGGCGCCGTGAGCCGTTACGGCGTGGTTGCCTTTGGCTCGTCGCTCGACCAGGTGGGCCCCTTTGGCCGCACGGTCGAGGACGTCGCGCTGGCCATGAACGCGCTCACCGGCGCGGGCCACGATCCGTACGACTGCACCAGCCAGGATTGCGCCGTCGACTTTACCGAGCACCTCAACGACAGCATCGAGGGCAAGCGCGTGGGCATCATCCCCGCGTTTATGGAGGCCGAGGGCCTGACGCCCGAGGTCAAGGCCGCTGTTCAGCGCGCCGCCCAGGAGCTGCAGAACCAGGGCGCCGAGCTGGTCGAGGTCGACCTGCCGCACCTGGACGCCGCCATCGCCGCCTACTACGTCATCGGCCCGGCCGAGGCGTTCTCCAACCTGGCTCGCTTCGACGGCATTCGCTACGGCTATCAGGAGGAGGGCTGCGCCAACCTGTCCGACCAGAGCTCGCTTTCGCGCGCCCACGGCTTTGGTGCCGAGGCCAAGCGCCGTCAGATGCTCGGCGCCTACCTGCTGAGCTCGGGCGTGTACGACAAGTACTACTACGCTGCGCAAAAGGCCCGCACGCTCATCACGCAGGACTACGACGCCGCGTATGCCAAGGTGGACACCATTCTCATGCCCGCCTCGCCGCGCACGGCTTTTAAGTTTGGCGAGATCAGCGACCCCACGCAGATGTACCTTTCGGACCTGTACACCATTTCGCTCAACATTTGCGGCAACGGCGGTATCTCGGTGCCGCTGGGCCTGGGCGAGGATACTCAGCTGCCCGTTTCTGCCCAGCTGGTGGGTCCGGCGTTTAAGGACCGTCAGCTGCTCACGTTTGCCCGCGCCCTGGAGCGCGGCTTTGCCGATGCCGCCACGGGTGCGCCCGTGCTTTCCGTCGCGCCCGATTTTGCCGGGAAGGGAGGCGAGCTGTAATGAAGGAGCTTTCCGAGGTCCTGCAGGATTGGGAGGCCGTGATCGGCCTAGAGATCCATACCGAGCTCACCGCACTCGATACCAAGATGTTCTGCAACTGCAAGCTCAGCCACGATGACGAGCCCAACGCCAACGTGTGCCCGGTGTGCCTGGGCCTGCCCGGCGCCCTGCCGGTGCCCAACAAGCGTGCCATCGAGAGCATCGTCAAGGCCGGTCTCGCCACCAACTGCGAGATCCAGCGCCACTCGATGTTCTACCGCAAGCACTACTTCTATCCCGATATGGCCAAGAACTTCCAGACCACGCAGGGCCCGGTCGCCTTTGCCATGTACGGTCACCTTGATCTGGATGTGACCGGTCGCGGTGCCGCCGAGCGCCCCGACTGCGCGTTTGGCGAGGCCGAGGCCCAGAGCTTGGCGAGCGCCTCGGCCAACGCCGAGGGCCTGTCCACGTCCATGACGTCGACCATGCGCGAGGGCAACCAGCGTGCCGGCCACCTGGCCAGCTACGATGCGTCCAACCTGCAGATGCCCGAGCGCCGCGAGGACGGTTCCTACACGGTGCCCATCCGCATCCTGCGCATCCACATGGAGGAGGACGCCGCCAAGATGGTCCACGTGGGTGGCGCCGAGGGCCGCATTACCGCCGCGGCCGAGTCGCTCGTCGACTACAACCGCTGCGGCACGCCGCTGATCGAGCTCGTCACCGAGCCCGACTTGCGCACGCCCGAGGAAGCACGCCTGTTTATGGAAAAGCTCCGTCGCATCTTTGTGACGCTGGGCATTTCGGACTGCTCCATGGAGAAGGGTTCCATGCGCTGCGACGGCAACGTGAGCCTGCGCCGCCGCGGCGAGACCAAGCTGGGCACCAAGACCGAGCTCAAGAACCTCAACTCGTTTAAGAGCCTGCACGATGGCCTTGCCTACGAGATTTGCCGCCAGGCAGAGGTGCTCGAGGAGGGCGGCATCATCTATCAGGAGACCCGTCACTGGGAGCCCAGCCGCAAGCGCACCGTGGTCATGCGTGTGAAGGAGACGGCCGACGATTATCGCCTGTTCCCCGATCCCGACCTGGCGCCGTTCGATTTGGACGACGAGTTCATCGACCGCTGCCGTGGCGAGATCCCCGAGCTGCCCGATGCCAAGCGCGCCCGTTTTGAGGCCGACTTTGGCATTAAGGCGGCCGACGCCGAGCAGATTGCCGGCGACCCGGAGTTTGCCGAGTTCTTTGAGGCGGCCGCTGCCGGTATGGCCGGCAAGGAGGCCCAGACGGTCGCAAACCTGCTGGTGAACGAGATGATCGCCTACCTTAAGGGTGCGGGCGTCTCGCTGACCGAGTCTGGGATCGCGCCGGCTCAGGTGGCGGCGCTTGCCAAGCTGCTGGCGACCGATGCCATCAGCTCCAACCAGGCACACGAGGTCTTTGAGGCCATGGCCCAGACCGGCGATGACCCCAACAAGATCGTCGACGAGCGCGGTATGCGTCAGGTGAGCGATGCCGGCGCGCTGCAGCCGATTGTGGACGAGGTGCTGGCAAACTGTGCCGATCAGGCGCAGCAGTATCGTGACGGCAACCAGAAGGTCATCGGCTTTTTGGTGGGCCAGTGCATGAAGGCGAGCCGCGGCAAGGGCAACCCGAAACTCTTCAACGAGTTGCTGAGAACGTCGCTCTCGTAAGCGGGAACCGAGGGGCTCCGGCAGGGCGGGTGCTTCCTCAAAATCTCAAACAGTCCTGCGCAAGACGAAGGCCACATTAAGTGGCCTTCTTTGCGTGCGGAACTCATTTTGAGCAAGCACCCGCCCTGCCGGGGCTCCCGGGTTCTGCAACGACTCGGCCGTTCGGGTCAGGTAGGCTGGATTGAATTTGGTGAATGAGGGCGCCGTTGGCGCCCTCATTATTTATAAATGTTGGGAACGCCAGGCGGTGGGGGTGGTGCCGGTGTGTTGCTTGAAGGCTTGGGCGAAGGCGGCCTGTTGGGGATAGTCGAGCCGCTCTGCCACCTGCGCTATCGTGAGCGAGCTATCGGCCAAAAGGTCCTGTGCTCGCTCTATACGGCGTCTGCGAATGTAGGCGCCCAGGGACTCGCCAGTTTGGGCCTTAAAGGTGGCGCATAGCTTGGAGCGGCTTGTGTAGAGCCTCTCGGCCACCTCGTTGATACCCACATGTTTGCCCTTGTCGAGCGAGTGTTCTACAAGGCTCGTCGCTTCCTCGGCAATGGTCACGCTGACGCGTGTGTCTGCCGCCTGCTGCGCCTGCTTGTGGGCCGCGCGCGAACAGGCGAGCTCCGCGACCATGGTCTCCACGATGCCTTGCATATAGACGTGTCCGCCTACGGTGCGGGCGCGGTCCTCGTTAATCCGGTGCAGTGTGTGGCAGATGGCGGACGTCGCTTCCTCGTGCCATGGCTCGGCAAACGCCTCAAAGACCCCTGCGAACTCGGTGGGATAGCGGTGCTCCAGCTCGTCAAAATAACCGGGCAAAAAGAGGACCGAGCGCGAGTGGTAGAGCTGCCCTGCAAACAGCGGGCTTAGCTCCTCACCGCAGCTATCTTGGACAAAGCTGCAGATCGCGCTGTTCGGCCACGGTCCATGCAGCGGCTTGAGGTTCGCAGGCGTTATGCCGGCTTCGGGCATGCACATGAGCGTGGGCGCGCTGACCTCGCTCACGCACGCGTACGGTTCGGGCGTGTATTCGGCTAGGTGCATGTTGTGCATCGGGGTAATGAAATGCTCCATGACGATGCAGGTGGGGGAAAGGGGCATGATCCATGCGCGTCCGTGCGCCCGATCGTTTGCCACCTCGCCGGTAAAGACAGCGCCCTTGCCGGAGAACTCCAAGCCAAACTGCTCAAACTGCGGTGCGTAGAGCTCGGTTATATCGGTTGCCGCCCGCCGCATTTTCAAAAGCGTCCCCTTCATTTGCGAAAACGTCCACGCCTGGCCCAATTGTGTGCCTTGGCTAACACGCCCATGATAAGTTTCTTACGGTTAACTCTCAAGCCGTTAGAAAGGAATCTCATGACAAAGGGATCAAAAAAGGAAGGCGGCGGCATCGGCGAGCTGCTTGCATATGCCGGTGACCGTAAATTCCTAACGTATTTGGGCATGGCCCTCTCGGCGTTCTCGCAGCTGTTGAGCTTTGGCCCGTACGTGTGCATCTGGCTTGTTGCGCGAGACCTGATCGCTGTGGCGCCTAACTGGAGCGAGGCCGCCGACATCGCGATGTATGGTTGGTGGGCTGTCGGTTTTGCCCTGGCAAGCATCGTGGTCTATTTCGTGGGACTCATGTGCACGCACCTGTCCGCGTTTCGCTGCGCATCCAATATCCGCAAGACCACGAGCGAGCATCTGCTTAAGCTGCCGCTCGGCTACTTTGACACGCACGCCACCGGTGAGCTGCGCCGTATCGTAGACGGATGCGCCGCCTCCACCGAGACCCTGCTCGCGCACATGCTGCCCGATATCGCCGGCGCCACCGCCATGGTCGTGGGCCTGCTCGTGCTGCTTTTCGCCCTCGATTGGCGTTTGGGCGCGGCATGCTTAATCTCGGTCGTCGTTTCGTTTTGCGCCATGGCCACCATGATGAGCGGCAAGGGCGCCGAGTTTATGAAGGCTTACATGGGCGCGCTGGTCAAGATGAACAAGACCGGCACCGAATACGTACGCGGCATCCCCGTGGTCAAGGTCTTCCAGCAGACGGTCTACTCCTTTAAGGCGTTTCACGATGCGATCGCTGAATACGCCGACATGGCGCAAAGCTATGCGGGCACGTTCTGCCGAGGCCCGCAGGTGCTCAACCTTACCGCGCTCAACGGCCTCGTGGCATTTCTTTTGCCCGTGGCGTTGCTGTTGGCGCCGGGCGAGACGGACTTCGCGCACTTTATGGTCAACTTCACGTTTTACGCGATCTTTTCGGCCGTGGTGCCGACGGCCATGACCAAGCTCATGTTTGTGGGCGAGGCCTCTCAGATGAGTGCCGATTCGCTGGCTCGCATCCGAAGCATCATGGATTCCAAGCAGCTCTCCGTGCCTGTCCAGCCCAAGCACCCCGCTGGCAGCGATGTGCGCTTTGAGGACGTGAGCTTTACCTACGAGGGCGCCGAAGCGCCTGCCGTCAACCATGTGAGCTTTAGCGTTTCCGCAGGTAGCATCCTCGCGCTGGTGGGTCCCTCGGGCGGAGGTAAGTCAACCTGCGCAAGCCTGATCCCGCGTTTTTGGGATGTTTCCTCGGGTCGCGTGCTTGTGGGCGGCGTAGACGTTCGCGACATGGATCCGCACGAGCTCATGGACCAGGTCGCCTTTGTGTTTCAGACCAACCAACTGTTCCGGCAAACACTTGCCGATAACGTGCGCGCTTCCAAGCCTACGGCCACTGACGACGAAGTGCGTGCGGCCCTCTCCGCAGCTCAGTGCGACGACATTGTGGCCAAGCTCCCGCAGGGTATTAACACCATGCTCGGTGCTGGAGGGGCATATCTTTCGGGCGGCGAGGTACAGCGCGTGGCACTCGCCCGCGCGATCCTTAAAGACGCACCTATCGTGGTGCTCGATGAGGCCACAGCGTTTGCCGACCCCGAGAACGAGGCGCTCATCCAGCGTGCCTTTAGCAAACTGGCGGCGGGTCGCACAGTCATTATGATCGCGCACCGGCTTTCGACCGTGGTGGGGGCCGACAAGATCGTGGTGCTCAACCAAGGTAGCGTGCAGGAGACTGGCACCCATGCCGAGCTGCTGTCCCAAAACGGTCTATACGCCAAGATGTGGGCCGAATACGAACAGGCCGCGAGCTGGAAGATCACTGCTGCCGCGGATGCCGCCGTCACGAAGGGAGGCGAGGCCTAAATGTTCGCCTCATTCCAAAAGAAGTATTTCCTATCCGATAAAGGCGTCGCCGGCGTAAAACGCGGCATTTTCTGGACCGCGCTCACCAATCTCATTACCATGGCCGGCATGGGCTTATTGTTCCTGGTCATGGCCGGTTTTGTCGAACATCTCGCCACCGGTGCCGACCTGCCGGATGCCCTACCGATTGTGGGCGGCCTCCTGGTCTTTTTCGTGTTGCTCTTTGCCTCTAACTGGCAGCAGTATTACTACACCTACTGCATCTTTTACGAGGAGTGCGGCAAGCAGCGTATGGAGATTGCCGAGCGCTTGCGCAAGCTGCCGCTGTCGTTTTTTGGCCGTCGTGATCTGGCCGATTTAACCGAGACCATCATGGGCGACGTCCAGGCCATGGAGCACGCCTACAGCCACGTGCTGGGAGAGCTTTGGGGTGCCATCATCGCAAGCGCCATTGTGTTCGTGGCGTCGCTGTTCTTTTGCTGGCAGCTGGCGATCGCGGCGTTTTGGAGCGTGCCCGTGGCCTTTGCCGTGCTGTATCTGACACGCGGCCCCATGACCCCGGTGTTCGACCATGTGCGTGCCGAGAAGGTCAAGGTTACCGAGGCGATCCAGGAGACGCTCGACTGCGTGCGCGAGATCCGCGCCACCGACCAGGAGGCTCATTATCTTGAGGGGCTCAACGCCGTGATCGATGCCGAGGAGCGCGAGACCACCAAGGGCGAGCTCGCCAATGGGCTTTTGGTCAACTCCGCCTTTGCCATCCTGCGCCTGGGGATTGCCACCACGTTGGTCACGGGCGCTGCGATGGTCGCCTCCGGCCAGGTCGACTTTTTGATGATGTTTGCCTTCCTGCTTATGGTGAGCCGCATCTATGCGCCCTTTGATCAGGCGCTGATGCTGATGTCCGAGCTGTTTGCCGCCGAGTCGTCGGCCAAGCGCATGCGTTCCATCATGGAAGAGCCCGTGGCGCGGGGCAGCGAGCAGTTTGAGCCCGTGGGCCACGATGTGGTGTTCGATCATGTGGCATTTGGCTATGGTGCGGGCGAGGACGGCCGCGCCGGCGAGAAAGTTCTTACCGATGTGAGCTTTACCGCCAAGGAAGGCGAGGTCACGGCACTGGTCGGTCCTTCGGGCTCCGGTAAGTCCACGGTGAGCCGCCTTGCCGCGCGCTTTTGGGATGCCACCGCGGGCAAGGTTACCGTGGGCGGTGTGGATGTTGCAAGCGTCGATCCCGAGGTACTGCTGCGCGACTACGCCATTGTGTTCCAAGACGTGCTGCTCTTTGACGACACGGTGATGGGAAACATCCGTCTTGGTCGTCGCGATGCCACCGATGAGGAAGTGCTTGCTGCCGCGCGTGCCGCCAACTGCGACGAGTTTGTGAGCCGCATGCCGCAGGGCTATGACACCATGATCGGCGAGAACGGCTCCAAGCTGTCCGGCGGTGAGCGCCAGCGCATCTCTATCGCCCGTGCGCTGCTCAAAGACGCGCCTATCGTGCTGTTGGACGAGGCGACAGCGAGCTTGGATGTGGAGAACGAGACCGTGGTTCAGCAGGCGCTCTCCCGTCTGCTTGCAGGTAAGACGGTTATCGTTATTGCCCACCGTATGCGCACGGTGGAAAATGCCGACAAAATCGTTGTACTCAAGGATGGTGTGGTTGCCGAGCAGGGCACTCCGGCGCAGCTCAAGGCGGCAGGTGGAGAATTCGCCCGCATGGTGGCGCTGCAAAAGGAAGCAGCTACCTGGCAGTTGTAAGAAGGGGCAAAGGGACAGTCCCTTTGTCACATTGACAATCGGTTACTCCGCATCGTTAATTTTCAAAAGGTTAGCCATGGCTGACCTAGATAGTTAGATAAAATTGAGATATTTCAAAAGCGTGCTCGAGCAAACTTGTTTACTCGGGTGCTGAAGCACCATGCCGCGTCCAATGCGGCAAAAGGGAGAAGCAACATGAAGAAGTCGACGTTCAATACCCTGCTTGTCGGTGGCGGTTTTCTGCTTGGCACGGCCGGCATCAAGCTGCTTACTAGCGCTCCGGTCAAGAATGCCTGCGTGCAGGGTATCGCGTGCGGCATGCGCATCAAGAACGGCTACCAGGACATGGTCGAGCAGGCCAAGGCTAATGTCGACGACATGGTTGCCGAGGCGGCCTATATCACCCAGAGCGAGGCCGCTGCTGACGAGGCAGCCGAGTAACGCTCCCAGACACAAACTATGAGATTCTCGATTATCAGCGAGATCCCCGGCAGGACCCGTCTTCAATTGGCGGGTCCTGTGCCAGAGAGCGATCTCGATGCACTTCTTAAGCTTGGCGGCGACATCGACGGCGTGCACAAGGTGCGCGTCTACGGCCGCATCGGCCAGATGGCACTCGAATACGACGAGTCGCGCCGCGATGCCGTGCTGGCCGCCGTCGGTGCGCTCGACGCTCAGGCCATTGCCGACGCAAAGACGGGTTACGTGATGCAGCTTGAGCCGCGCAAGCACAAGCTCGTTATGGATCTTGCCACGCTTGTCGGCGCCCACTATGCGCGCCGATGGTTTTTGCCCACGCCCCTGCGTGCGGTGTTTGTCGTGGCCGGTTACATGGCATTTTTGCGCGCTGCCCTTCATGAGCTGGCGCAGCCGCGCCTGACCGTTCCCGTGCTCGACGCTTCGGCCATCGGCATTTCGTTCGTCAAGCGTGATGTCGACACCGCGGGCCAGACAATGTTCCTGCTCAACGTGGGCGAGCTGCTCGAGGACTACACCCGCGCCATGAGTGAAAACGAGCTCATCAACTCGCTGCTCGATGTACCCGACAAGGCGCAAAAGGTCGTCGGCGACACCGAGGTGAGCGTTGCCGCGACCGAGCTCGAGCCCGGCGATCTGGTCGCCGTGCGCACTGGCATGTCCATTTGCATCGACGGTGTTGTCGAGCAGGGGAGCGCTATGGTCAACCAGGCGACCCTGACCGGCGAGCCGCTGGCCGTCGAGCGCAGCGTGGGCGACGACGTGTTCGCCGGTACCGTCGTGGAAGACGGCAGCATCTTGGTGCGCGTGCGCGCCAATACGGCGCAGACCAAACTGCGCTCGATCGTCTCGCTCGTGCAGACGGCCGACTCGCTCAAGTCCGAGGGCCAGTCGCATATGGAGGACCTCGCCAACAAGATCGTCCCGTGGAACTTCCTGCTCGCGGGCCTTGTCGCTCTCACCACGCGCAGCCTTATCAAGACCTCGGCGGCGCTGATGGTCGACTACTCGTGCGCACTCAAGCTCACGGGTTCCGTCGCCGTCATGACCGCCATGAGCGATGCCGCCAAGATGGGCGTCATGGTCAAGGGCGCGAAGTACTTTGAGTCGTTTGCCAAGGCCGATACCATTGTGTTTGATAAGACCGGCACGCTTACCGAGGCGCAGCCGCGCCTGGCTTGCGTGCTGACGACCGACGGCTGGAGCGAGGACGAGGTCCTGCGCCTTTCCGCTTGCTTGGAGGAGCATTTCCCGCATCCGGTGGCGCGTGCCGTGGTCAACGCCGCCCTCGAGCGCGGGCTCGAGCACCGCGAGCGCCATGCCGCGGTCGAGTACATCGTGGCGCACGGCATCGCTTCGTCCATCGAGGGGCGTCGCGCCATTATCGGTTCGGCGCACTTTGTATTTGAGGACGAGGGTGCGCAGCTCGAGTCCGACATCAAGGAGCAAATCGAGCTCCAGATGCAAGGCCTGTCGCCGCTGTATCTGGCGGTCGACGGCAAGGTCGTCGGCGTGCTCGGCATCGAGGATCCGCTCAAGCCCGGCGTCCGTGAGGCCATCGCCGACCTACATGCGCTGGGCGCCAAGCATGTCGTTATGCTCACGGGCGATTCGGAGCGCACGGCCGAGCGCATTGCGCGCGAGGCGGGTGTCGACGAGTTTAAGGCCGAGCTGCTGCCCGAGGACAAGTACGCCTATGTGGAGCGCATTAAGGGTGAGGGGCGCCACGTTGCCATGGTGGGCGACGGCGTCAACGATTCGCCGGCACTCGGTTTGGCCGACGTGGGGCTGGCAATGGGTGGCGGAAGCGACATCGCCAAGGAGGTCGCCGATATCATCCTGACCGACACGGATCTGGCCGCGATCGTGCGTTTGCGCCGCATGAGCCAGGGCCTCATTGATCGTCTGACGAGCTCCTACTCTAAGGTGATGCTCACCAACTCGGCGCTGTTGGCATTGGGTATTACCGGCGTGATTACCCCGCAGACGTCGTCACTGCTGCACAACGGCTCGACGATTGCCTACAGCCTGAGCAACGCGAAGGCTTACCTGCGTTAGCAGACGTGTTCGCCCACGTTATCTGGCCTGCGCCCAGACGGCATTGGTGTCGTCTGGGCGCAGACCTTTTGCATTTGACCATTTGCTAGCTTCTCTATATAGTGTTGCTAGCGGTGCTAGCAATTGAAGGGAGCGGGATCAACGTGGGTGCTGTTAGCGGCATGGCACAGGTGAACGTTCGCGTGGATCGCCAGGTCAAGGACCATGCGGAGGAAGCGTTGCGGCTTTCGGGCGGGACACTGCCCGAGCTCATCAAAAAGGTGGTGGCCAAGGTCGCGCAGGGTGGCGGGCAGTGCGAGGAAGTGCTTGCGGCCGTCGACGACCGGCGGCAGACCGTCGCGCCCGATACTCCGTTCGCCGCATCATGGGCGGCGGCAGATCAGCTTTACGCGGACCTGGGCATCGCTACGTCGCCCGTATCCGACGATCGCGGTTGGGAAACAATCTATTCCGAAGCCATGGACGAGCACTATCGCCAAAAGGGGATGATCCTGTGAGCGGGGCTCCCCTCAAAATAATGGTGGATGCCAACGTATGGGTTGATTCGTTTTGCGCCGACCATGCCGAGTCGCTTGCCGCACGCGCGTTTATTGGGCAGGCGACGGAGGCGGGGGCATTGCTGTTCTTTCCGGTGCATATCGCCAAGGACGTACTGTATGTTGTACAGCACGAACTGAAGCGCAGCGTTCTTGCCAGCGGGGGAGCGCTCGGCGAGGCTTCTGCCCGCGCGATTGGCGATGCGGCGCTGGCGTTTGTTCGGAACATGACCGAAAACGCCACGGCCGTGGGTGCAGATGCGTCGGACCTTTGGCTGGCCGACAAATACTTAGCGCTCCATCGCGATTACGAGGACAACTTGGTACTCGCCGCATGCAAACGCGCCCAGGTTGATTACTTGGTGACCAACGATCGAAAACTGCTCGAACATGCCGATCTTGCAGCAAAGACACCTCGTCAAATGATGCCGATTCTTGTTTTGGCCAAACGCGGCGGCACGGCTATCGGTTGACGCGAGCTGTTCGCGGGCCCCTTGGACGACGATGCGCCAAGGGGCCCGCGTCTGCTATTTACAAAAGCTCGGCCTTGATGGTGGGACTTTCTGCGAGCTGCTCGGCTGCCTTTTCGTTGGAGCTGTCGAGTGCTGCCAGACTGCGGTAGACCCACTCGTTGACCTGGGTGTTCTTGACGCCTGCGGTCTGCATAAGGGCGCCTACCTCGCGGATTGCTGCGAACAGATCGGCCTTGGGACCCGCGAGCTCGATCTCGATACCGTGGTAGGCGGCCACGCCGCGGTTCTCACTCACGTGGTCGATAAAGCCCTCGACGGTCTCAAGCTGCTGAGTGAGAGCTGCATCATCGTCAACGTCCAGCGCGACGAGTGCGTTCGATACCGTGAGGGCGGGATGTCCGCAGGGGACAAAGCCCTCGATGACATCCATAGCTTCGGTAATGGTTGAGCCCAGGCCTGCGAGGGCATTGACGAGTTGCTGCTTGGTATCCATAACGGTCCTTTCGACGGGTCAATTTTGCTTGGCGAAAATATACGTGACGCGATCGGTAACAAAAGTGCGAAGTGCGGCGCACATTGGGGTCTTCACAGCTCGTGCATAGAACAGCTGTCCGCTTTCAGAACGTGGTAAGATAACACTCCACAAGCGGGGCTCGCCCCGTATGTTCCTTGAAAAGTCGACGGCTATCGGGTGTTTGCAGGCCCGATACCATCCAGACTTTCCCAACATTCGGGGGCGACTGGTTTCGACACGATAGCTCTGAGAGAGGAAGCAAGCCGAGGTCTCCTCGCCTCGTTAAACAGGGGTACCGTCAAATTGAATTGACAACAACTCTTCTTTTGAGCCTATGGCTCTCGCTGCTTAATTTATAGCGGCGCGTCAACCCGGTGATTTCCCCGACACCGGTGCGACGTCATGTTAGGGGAATGCTCCTGCGCACGTAATCGGTATGGCGCAGGCTAAGATCGAACCGGTTGGGATGCTGCGAGCGTGTCGCTGCGCGCAAAGCGTCCGAGACTAAACCAGCGACTGAGCTTGGAGATGCCAATCAGGGGGCTTTCGTGGACCGGAGTTCGATTCTCCGCGCCTCCACCAATAGTTACAGGCAGGTAGATATTCGTATCTACCTGCCTTTTCATTTCTAGCCCGTACCGCGGAGAATCGAACTCTGTGCAGGGCGCGAGCGTAAAGAAAACGCGTAAGCGTTTTTAGCCCGCGGGCGAGGACGCCGGCAGGCGGCCGAAGCCGGTGCGTGTTCGCGAAGCAAACACGCGGATTCTCCGCGCAAAGCCCCAACCCAAAACAGATGTGCTGCCGATGGTATTTCAGCTAGCCATGCCCAGCACCAACGGATTCCCCCACCCGCGGAGAATCGAACTCTATGCAGGGCGCGGGCGTAAAGAAAACGCCTCAGTGACGCAGAGTGGGACGCGCTTTCCCAATGGCAGCCCAGGCGGAAAGCCCATCCCGGAATCTGCGCTCAGACTGGGACGTAGTTTCCGGATGACACATCAAGCGGAAACCGCATCCCGGAATCCGCGCTCAGAACGGGTCGCGCTTTCCCAACGGCGGTCCAAGCGGAAAGCGCATCCCGTAATCCCGCCTCAAACTGGGACGCACTTTCCGCTGCACCTGCCGCCTCGAAAAACCTGCGCGCCCTCCATTCCAAAACTGGGTAGAAGAAAGCCAAAACGCAATCGCAGGAGGTCAATATGACTGCAGAAGATAAAGCAAAGAACGCCGGCAAGGTCGCGCTCGTCTTGGAGGGTGGCAGTTTTCGTGGGCAGTTTACCGCCGGCGTGCTCGACGTTCTCATGGAGGCCGGTGTCGAAATTCCGGCGGTGTACGGCGTCTCGGCCGGTGCGCTCAACGGCGTCAACTACAAGTCGCACCAGATCGGCCGCACCAACCGAGTCAATTTGACCTTCTGCAACGACAGCCGCTACATGGGCGCCGCGTCGTTTGCGTCCACGGGTTCCATCGTGGGTTACGACTTTATCTTCAACGACGTCCAGGACCGCCTGGATCCTTTTGATAACGAGACGTTCGACGCGAGCCCCATTGAGATGTACGCCGTCGCGACGGACATGCTCTTTGGAACCGCCACGTACCTCCCGGTCAAAAGCGCCGTGCTCGATCTCGACGCCGTGCGCGCCTCGACCTCGCTGCCGCTGGTGACGCCGCCGGTCGAGATTGACGGGCACAAATACGTCGACGGCGGCGTGGCCGATTCGGTTCCTATCGAGCATGTGCTCGAGGAGGCGGGCTTCGACCGTGCGGTCGTCATCGTCACCCAGGACCGCTCGTATGAGAAAAAGCCCTACGAGTTTTTGCCGGCGGCGCGCGCCCGTTATGCTGACTACCCCTATCTGCTCGAGGCTATCGAGACGCGCCACGACCGCTATAACCTCCAGCGCATGCACCTGTGGAAGTATGAGCGCGATGGCCGCGCGTTGGTCGTCGCTCCGCAAAAGCCGGTCGAGGTCGGCCATGTCGAGCATGATCCAGCAAAGCTTTTGGACCTGTATATCCAGGGCCGTCAGGAGGCAAAGCGCCTGCTCGCGGAAATCCAAGAGTTCGTTGAGCGCTAGCGACGGCGAACCCTCAAAAAATGACAACAGCTAAAGAGTTGGAAAAATCACGGCTCGTGGATGACATGTGCAGAAACTCTGGTCGGAGCCAAAATACCTGTTGACTCGTACGGCGAGCGGGGTAATATGGACGGGTTACTTGCAGAGCCCCGTGAATCTCTGTAACAACACGTACTGTACATGGAGGAGTCTAAGTGATTTCGAAATCGACTCACTACGCCAAGCAGGGCGAGGTCCAGCGCAACTGGGTTCTCGTCGACGCCGATGGTGCTGTCCTGGGCCGTCTTGCCACCCAGATCGCAATGATCCTGCGCGGTAAGAACAAGCCCCAGTTCACGCCCAACAGCGACTGCGGCGACTTCGTTGTCGTCATCAACGCCGATAAGGTCCAGCTTACCGGTAACAAGGCCGACACGAAGACCTATTATCGCCACAGCGGCTACAACGGCGGCCTCAAGGCTGAGAGCTTCCGCCAGGCTATGGAGAAGCACCCGGAGAAGGTCATCGAGCGCGCCGTTCGCGGTATGCTGCCCAAGACCACCCTCGGCCGTGCCCAGATGACCAAGCTTAAGGTTTACGCTGGTGCCGAGCATCCGCATGCTGCCCAGAACCCCACGAAGATTGAGCTGGAGGCTTAAAGATGGCTGAGAACACCGTTGTCTACCAGGGTACCGGCCGTCGTAAGAACGCCGTCGCCCGCGTCCGTCTCGTCCCCGGCACCGGCAAGGTGACCATCAACAAGCGTGACGCCGAGCAGTATTTCGGCCGTCATCAGCTCGTTGAGAACGCCCTTGCTCCCTTCAAGGTGACCGACACCGCCGGTCAGTTCGACGTTATCGCTCTGTGCGATGGCGGCGGCATCTCCGGTCAGTCCGGCGCTCTGCGTCTGGGCATCGCTCGCGCTCTTCTGAACGCTGGCGACTACCGTGCTGACCTCAAGAAGGCCGGTTTCCTTACGCGCGATGCTCGCGTGGTCGAGCGCAAGAAGTACGGCCTCAAGAAGGCCCGCCGCGCTCCCCAGTTCTCCAAGCGCTAAGGTTTTATCTCCTTTCGAGATACAATGTACAAGCGGGGCCTGCCGATTCCTCGGCGGGTCCCGCTTTTCTTTTTCGACTAGGGTGGGCGGTTGCATATCGCCTGCTAGGGAAGGAGCGATCCTATGCCCCAGAACATCTTCGGTACCGACGGCGTCCGTGGCGTCGCCAATGCCGACCTCTCGTGCGACCTCGCGTTTCGCCTGGGCCGCGCGGCGACCAAGTTCCTTGGTCCGGATATCTGCGTCGGCCGCGACACGCGTCTTTCGGGTACCATGCTCGAGAGCGCTCTGACTGCCGGCATCATGGCCGAGGGCGGCCGTCCGCACTGCTGCGGCGTCATCCCCACGCCTGCCGTGGCGCTGCTCACCGTCCAGAACGAGCTCGACGGCGGCATCGTCATCTCCGCTTCGCACAATCCGCCGGAGTTCAACGGCATCAAGTTCTTTAGCCGCAAGGGCATGAAGCTTCCCGATGCTGTCGAGGAGGAGATCAGCGCCTGGGTCATGTCCGAGGAAGCCATGGCTGCCGATACGCTGCCGACTGGCGCCGGCGTGGGCCACATTATTAAGATGAAGGACGCTCGCAAGGCCTATGTCGATCATGCCATCAGCACGCTCGACGGCCTTAAGCTCGATGGCCTGGTTGTTGCCGTCGACTGCGGCCACGGTGCTTCCTGCCAGACCACGCCCGCTGCGCTGCAGCGCCTGGGCGCCACGGTCCATGCCATCAACACCGATTACTGTGGCACCGACATTAACGTTGAGTGCGGCTCCACCCATCTTGAGCCCCTGCGCGAGCTCGTGCTGCGCACCCATGCCGATATCGGCCTGGCCCACGACGGCGACGCCGATCGCGTGCTGTTCGTGGACAGCGAGGGCAATGAGATCGACGGTGACTACATCCTGGCTATCTGCGGTTCTGACCTCGCCGCCCGCGGCAAGCTCGCCAACTCCGAGATCGTCTCGACCGTCATGTGCAACCTGGGCTTCTCCATCGCTATGAAGGAGCAGGGCTTCGAGATGGTTCAGACCGCCGTGGGCGACCGCTACGTTCTGGAGCGTATGCTTGCGGACGGCGCCGTCATCGGCGGCGAGCAGTCCGGCCACATCATCTTCCTGGAGCACAACACCACCGGTGACGGTCTGGTGACGGCTCTGCAGCTGCTGGCCGTGCTCAAGCGCACCGGTCGTACCCTCACCGATCTTGCCGGCATCATGAAGAAGTACCCTCAGGTGCTTGTCAACGTGCATTCGGACAACAAGGCCGGCCTGGACGATTGCCAGCCCATTTGGGACGCCGTCGCTGCCGCCGAGAAGGAGCTTGACGGCCGCGGCCGCATTCTGGTGCGCCCGAGTGGTACCGAGCCGCTGGTCCGCGTGATGGCCGAGGCCGAGACGCACGAGCTGACCCAGCGTGTTGTCGACGATATCGTCGAGGTTGTCAAGCGCGAACTTCCCTAATGGTCAAAAACGGGTGCCAAGTGGTAAACTGTTAAAGCTATTTTGATTGATTGGTATGTCCGAGGGGGAGCATGTTCACTAAAGTCCTAAGGTCTTTTGGTATGCGTGGACGAGTTCTTACGCTGGATGCTCCCATCTCGGGCGACGTCATTCCGTTGTCCGAGGTCAATGACCAGACATTTGCCACCGGCCTTTTGGGCCAGGGCGTGGCGATTCAGCCTACCGGCACGCGTGTGATTGCGCCGGCAGACGCCAAGGTCGAGGCCATTTTTCCCACGGGTCACGCCGTTGCGCTCAACACGGTCGATGGCCTAGACGTGCTCATCCACGTTGGTTTGGACACTGTTCAGCTTGAGGGCAAGCATTTTAGCGTGCATGCACAGGTGGGCGATGTCGTCCATAAGGGCGACGTGCTCATCGAGTTCGATCGCGAGGCAATTGCTGCCGAGGGCTACGATGTGACGGTTCCCATCTTGGTGTGCAACTCCGTTGAGTTCTCGAGTATCAAGGGCTCCGTTGGCGTGCATGTCGAAGAGATGGACCAGCTCATCGTTGCTCGGGAGCGCTAGCAAGTGCACGTGGCCATTAGCCTACAATTCAAACACGTTTATGGAGGGCGCCCTTGAAAGAGGGCGCCCTCCGTGGCAAGATGGGATTTGTCCGAAGCTAAACGGCTTTGGGTCACCGTGGACGGGCAGGGGCCTCGACGCGGCTAGACACGAGACACATACATTACGCGACCTCGCCCTGGTGGCCGCACACGTTGGTTGCGGCCGACGCGGGCCGCGGGCAAGTGCTTGTAAGGGGAGCCTTGCCTCTCTTGTACGAGAAAGGACGCGTAATGAAGATCATTAAAGCTAAAGACTACGAGGATATGAGCCGCAAGGCCGCCAATATTATCTCGGCGCAGGTTATCCTCAAGCCCGATTGCGTGCTGGGCCTTGCCACCGGCTCCACCCCGATCGGTGCCTACAAGCAGCTCGCTGCTTGGTACGAGAAGGGCGACGTCGACTTTGCCGAGGTCAGCACCTACAACCTGGACGAGTATCGCGGCCTTTCGCACGACGATCCCCAGAGCTATCACTACTTCATGCGTGAGAACTTCTTCGATCACATCAACATCGACCTGAACAACACGCATGTGCCCGACGGTTCCAACCCCGACGCCGCCGCTGCCTGCTCTGAGTACGACAAGATCGTCGCCGCCGCCGGTTACCCGGATCTGCAGCTGCTCGGCATTGGCAACAACGGCCACATCGGTTTCAACGAGCCCGATGACCACTTCTCCAAGGGCACGCACTGCGTCGACCTTACCGAGAGCACCATTCAGGCCAACAGCCGCCTGTTCGACAGCATCGACGATGTTCCCCGTCAGGCCTACACCATGGGTACCCAGACCATCATGTATGCTCGCATGATCCTGGTCGTCGCCAACGGCGAGGCCAAGGCTCAGGCCGTGCATGACATGTGCTATGGTCCGGTTACGCCCGCGTGCCCGGCTTCGATCCTGCAGCTGCACACCAACTGCGTTGTCGTTGCCGACGAGGCCGCCCTTTCGCTCTGCGAGTAGCGCGAATCCTGCATCTCGACATAGCCTTGCCTAAGGCCTCCGCTTTGCGGGGGCCTTTTTGTTATCCCCCTCCGCCCGCTTGACCAAAATCTTGCCGCAAGCTTGACGAATGCCGGATGCCCAACAGCTTGATTCATTCCATACCAGATTCTATGCAAAAATGCCACTAAAAGGTCGTAGACGGTAGCGGGTGCTAGGTGAGTTGAATGACATAGCTGAACCTTGTTCATTTGCGTTACACTGCCGCTTGGATGGGACAAGCTGACAAGCCGTTTACCTGCTTAAAGACCGATTAGTCGGGGGATTAATAACAATCGGCCCTCGCTGTACAAAAACTTGCCGCTTGCGTACCAAAAGACAACCTAGAACACAAGGTCGCTTTATTCATAGCGCGGCTTGTATGGTCTTGCGGTTACAGTGTCCATACGGTCGAGTTGAGGAGCGGGCATGGTAAACGATTTGAGCAGTATAGACGACCTCGAGTTGATGCCGCTGGGCGGAGGCTATATGGTGCGACGCGAACGCTTGATGAATGAGCTTCTCGCCAAGGGCCGAAAGGCCGGCATCGTGGTTCTCTATGCGCCCGACGGGTTTGGGAAGACCTCGGTGCTGCTGCAGTACACCCATGAGGTTAAATGCGACCCGACGCGAGGCCCCGTGCGGATTATCGAGGCCGATCGCGCCACTGGGCGCGAGGTGTTTATGCAGCTCGAGGTGGTTACCGAAGAACTCAAAGACAAGCCGCACTCCCTTATCGCGATTGATAATGTGCCAAACCTCGATCAGCACGATACCGAAGACCTCATCGACAGGATTCGCGGCCTGCGCGCTATGGGGGTAGGGGTCTTTATCTCCTGCCGTCCTTCAAATCGTCAACTGATTCATGGGCTGGGCGATTCGGTTAAGATCAATGCGCAGATGCTCAAGGTGCATGCCTATGAGTATTCGGCGTGGGCATCGGCGTTTTCGATCAGCACATCGCTCGACTTTTATCAGCTTACGCAGGGCGTGCCCGAGCTCGTTTCGGCATTGCAGACGGGTCTGTATGGCCAAGGCGACGTAGCCGGTCTGCTCGAAAACGAGATTGTCAACGTATATGGCGCGGCACTTGTCGACCTGGCTTCGCTCGACAATAATGCACTGTTTTGCGTGGCATGTCTCATGATTTTGATGGGCGAGGGCAATATCGCAGAACTCGAGGCTTGCGGGGTGAGGCTATCGATGGTCGACCAGTCCTACTTCGTACGCGACTACCCGATCTTTGGCTTGGACCCCGCCGAGCGGAGTTTTACGTGTCTGGGCACGGAGGATAACGGACGCTTGCGCTTGCGTAAGTTGGTGGCCGAGGTTCGCCCCGAACTTGTTCCGAGGGCGGCCCGGATTTTGCTTAAGGCGGGCCGATGCGATGCGGCGATGGGCCTGGCGGACGCCTTTTTGGACCGTGATGCGGTCCTTGAACTTGCTGGGCAGTATGGGGTCGATCTGGCTCTGACGGGGCACGGGGCCGATATCTGCCGAGCAGCGCTGGGCACGATCGATGCCGAGGATCCGGCTCCAGAGCCAACGCCTGCCGAGGCGCTTGGCGTATATCTGGCAGCGGTCAGCGTGTCCAATACAAAGCTCGCTCGCTATATGGCATCTGTTATCGAGCGCGGGGGCGAACGGGCGGCCTGTGAAATAGACCCTGTTTCATGGAGGGTGGCCCGGACACTGACGGCTGTTTGCTATGGGGACAACGGGCTTGGGCTTCCTGCGAACCTGGCCGTGCCAGAAATCGAGACATCCCATACCGCACTCGATATGTTGTCCGCGCATATCGAGGTCAAGCGCTGCCTGACCGAGCGGGGAGATGACGGCGGCGTTCTACAGCAGCTCAAAACGAGCAAGGCCTACGACTGTGAGCTCGACATCGCGGGGATTGTTATACGGGCCGATAGCATGCTGGTGGAGCTTTTTGACGGGTCGTTTGCGGGAACCGACGAGCGCGACGACGAGATGACGGTGGTGCGGGAGGCGCTCGACGTACGTGGGCTTAAGGCGATGGCCATCTGGGTGCGCATGGTGTTGGCGGCACGGCGGCTCCTTTCCGGCTTGCCGGTAACCGACGACGCGGCATTCAACGAGCTCGATCGTTTTGCCGTGCGCATGCGCGACAACCAGATTCAGCTGTTTGGCCTGTTGCTAGAAGGCTGGCAGTCGCTGGCAGAGGGACGGCCGGTTAATGCAAAGTTCCGTGCGGTCCAAGTGCTCAAACTTGCCGAGGAGTCGATTGCGTACATGCGCGATAACGCATTGCTGTTGGAGCGCGCGGCGTATCTGCGTAACACCTCGATGGTTTCGGTGCGCGAGGAAGCGGAGCTACTCGATATAAGCCAGACGCAGGTTGGTGGAGCGGAGGCCTGGATGGTGGCGCTGCATTTGGCCTGTGCGGGCCGAGACAGCGACCTTGCGGCCTGGATGTCCATGAATCGTGCGGGGATTCTGGAGCCATCGTATCGGCTCTTTGCGCGCCTTGCCATGCATTGTCTGGGCGAGCCGGCGACCAGGATTCGCAAGAAGCTTCCCGTGCGCGAGCTGTCGCGGTACTCGCTGCGCGACGATTTGGAAGGGGAAGGCGAGCGCCTGTTCCAGGCCGGTGAGGTTGAAGCCGTTGATACCATCGACCATATCGAGATTCGCATGTTTGGTGCGTTTCGCGCCGAGCGCGACGGGTTTCCCATTACGGACAAAATGTGGCGCCGCAAGAAGGCGGCGACGCTTGCCGAGCGGCTTGCACTGGGCATGGATGCGCTCGTCGACCGCGAGACGCTGGCAATGGAGCTGTGGCCCCATGCCGAGTTTAATAGCGCCCGCAACAACCTGTACTCGACGATATCGCGCTTACGGTCGGCTTTGGGCCCGACGCCGGATGGCAAGTCGTGTGTGCTCATCCAGAATGAATGCGTCGGACTCAACGGCGACTACGTCAAGACCGATGTGCGGCTGTTTGACCAGATAAGCCGCGAGGTTTTGGGAAATCGCACGGGTGCGCGCGGGCCCCATTTAGTTGAGCTGTGCCTTAAGATTGAGCAGCTTTATGCCGGACCGCTGTATGTTCCCAATGGCTGTAACCCCACCTACTTTTTGCGTATGCGACGCATTATGCAGTCAAAGTACATCGATTGCATGATTAAGGGAGCAAATGCCGCTCTAGAAGAAAACGATCTGCAGTCGGCGATTTGGCTGGCGGAGTCGGGGCTTCGACAGGAAACGGCGCGTGAGGATATGGTGCGCTGCGCCATGCGCGTCTACAGTGCGGCGGGGCGGCGGCGCGATATCGTCGAGCTGTACAGCGGGCATATGCACCATCTGAGGGAGCAGGTCAATGGCGTGCCCGAGCCCGAGACGCGGCGTCTATACGAGCGCTTGGTGGAGGGTCGGCTCAACCGCGTGCTGGTCGAGCGATAAAAAACGGGCGCCCGAAGTACTTGGGCACCCGTAAGCTTGCTATGTGTTGGCTCGTCGGATCATTGGCTCTTAGACGAGCTTGATCTTCTCGATGTCCTTGCGCGAGGACTCGCGATACAGCGAGAACTTGCGGCCGATGACCTGGACGACCTCGGCGTGGCAGCGCTCAGCGAGCTCTTCGGCGGCCTCGCGGGCGGAAAGACTGGAGCCATCGAGCACGGAGCACTTAACGAGCTCGTGCTTCTCCAGGTAGGCGACCGTCTGCTCGACGGTGCCCTCGTTGACATCGGACTTACCGATGATGATGGCGGGGTTGAGGTGATGGGCCATGCTGCGAAGCTGCTTGACCTGGGCTCCTGTCAGTGCCATGGGTTCTCGCTTTCTATGTTATGGGGCGCCCCGCGATGGGGCCTTAATCTACGTGAGCTGTCCCACGATAGCGCAGGAACGGCGCGGTGTGGGGCGTGTTTGCCCAGTTCAAAAAGAATGCGGATGCCGAGCGGGAGAACGGCGCGGGTTACAGGCGGACGTGTACGACGGCCGAAAGCGGTCTATGGACGGCTCGAAGAGACCGGCTCCCATGCAATAAACGCCCAACGGACCTTGCGGATATGGTCGAGCATATAGCGTCCCTGCGGCACTCCTTTGGACCCCGGCTCGCCAGCACGGGGATTCTCAATCATATGCTGAGCGACGTAGTCGCGCAGACGGTCGATCTTATCCTCGTTACCGTGCTCGAGCATGCGGGAGAAGTCCGCCACGCCCGCCTCAAGGCTATCGAAAGTATCGCGACGGGGCGATTCGAAGTATGTAACCTGCGGCAGCGCCCCCATCTGAATGAGGATATTAAAGGCATACACAAAGCCATTACTGCAGGTAACCGAGGCACCGATGGCGTTCATCAGGTGCAGGTCATAGCGCGGGCTGGAGTTGGCGACCATCGTGACAGCACAACGCCGACGAGCCGTTCGATCAAGCTTGGCAAGCGCGCCTTTTAGGTTGGTCGTGGTGACAGAACGACTGGCAAAGGCAACATCTACCGCTTTCGCGACCGGTCCAACCAAATCCCAGTCATCATCCCAAGCAAGTTCAAGCGGTGTAATGCGATCCTCGAGTCCATAGTACTCAATGCCAGCATCAAGCGTGCCCAACATAGCAGGGGAAAAGTCAGCAGCAATCACAGGATGCCCAGCCTGAGCAAGCGGAATGGCAATCGACCCAGCCCCACACCCCATATCAAGCACCGATTCACCAGGCTTTAACGCCAACAGCTTTATAAAATCTTGGGCATACGGAGCAGTCTCAAGCGGCCGAAAATGCCGAGCCCTTTTATCCCACTCAAAAGAATCATCAGCCCGCCGCCGACCAGCTTGCAGGTGCATCCATTCACCATTCCAATCCGCAGAAAGAAGCTCAGAGCGAGCATCCCCATCAACCACGGGCCAACCTCCTAGCAACAAAAAAGCGACTCCTCCCAAAAGAAGAGCCGCAACCAGCATATATCAGAAAAAGAACCGTTCCAACGCCAAAACGCCGCACCAACCAAGGCGGGCAGAAGCGAAGCGACTGCCACTGAGCCAGAACCCAGCCAAGGTTGAGATGTGCGGGAGCCCCGCCGCCGGGCGGCAGACATATAAGGTCGATCGCGAGTTCCGCACGAGCCGGAGAGCACTTAATGTGCTCTCCGTGCGAGTCAGGACTGTCCGAGCAGGCGACCTTATATGTCTGCCGCCCGGCGGCGGGGCTCCTCGCCTCGTATCCCTAGGCTAGTTCTTGAGCGAGTTCAGCGGTGCCGGGAAGCGTCCACCGCGGTGGGCAAGCACGGTGCCGGCGTTGGGGTTCACCGGCATGATGGGTGCACGGCCGAACAGGCCGCCGTACTCGACGCAGTCGCCCACGCCCTTGCCGATGGCGGGAATCACGCGGACGGCCGTGGTCTTGTTGTTGATGACGCCGATAGCCATCTCGTCGGCGATGATGCCGGCGATGGTCTCGACCGGGGTGTCGCCGGGGATGGCGATCATGTCCAGGCCAACGGAGCACACGCAGGTCATGGCCTCGAGCTTCTCGAGCGAAAGTGCACCGGCCTCGACGGCGGCGATCATGCCGGCGTCCTCGGATACGGGGATAAAGGCGCCGGAGAGACCGCCCACGCTGGAGCTGGCCATGACGCCGCCCTTCTTGACGGCATCGTTGAGCATGGCGAGCGCGCAGGTCGTGCCCGGGCCACCACAGGTGCCCACGCCGATGATCTCGAGGATGCGTGCGACGGAGTCGCCGATGGCAGGCGTGGGAGCCAGCGACAGGTCGACAATGCCCTTCTCGACACCCAGGCGATGGGCGGCCTCGCGGCTCATGAGCTCACCGGCACGGGTGATCTTAAAGGCGGTCTGCTTGATCTTCTCGGCGACTTCCATCATCGATGCGGAATCGGGCAGCGTCTCCAGGGCTGCGGCCATAACGCCGGGGCCCGAGACGCCTACGTTGATGACGGCGTCGGCCTCGCCACCGCCGTGGACGGCGCCCGCCATAAACGGGGAGTCCTCGACCATGTTGGCAAAGCAGACAAACTTGGAAGCGCCGACGGAATCCTGGTCGGCCGTGAGTTTAGCGGCATCGATGATGGTCTGGGCGGCCATAAGCACGGCGTCCATGTTGATGCCGGCGCGCAGGCTAGCGACGTTGACACTGGAGCAGACTCGGCTCGTGGTAGCGAGCGCCTGGGGGATGGACTGGATGACGCGGCGATCGGCGTCGCCGATGCCCTTCTGGACGAGTGCGGAGAAGCCACCCAGGTAATCGATGCCGAGCGTCTCTGCCGCGCGGTCGAGGGCATGCGCGATGGGGGTGAGGTCCTCATCCTTGCAGCACGCGGCGATCTGCGCCACCGGGGTGACGGAGACGCGCTTGTTGACGATGGGGATACCGTACTCGCGCTCGAGGTTCTCGGCGGTCTCGACCAGATGCTCAGCCGTGTGCGTCACGTGGTCGTAGATCTTCGTGCACATGCGGTCGAGGTTCTCGTCACCGCAACCCATGAGCGAAACACCCATGGTGATGGTCCTGATGTCGAGGTTCTGCTCCTCAACCATGCCGCGGGTTTCCGCGATTTCTGCGGGCGTGATCGCCATCCTTGCGCTCCTATCTGCCAAAACGAGCATAGTCTTTTCTATTCTAACGTGCCGCACGTGCCAAGTGGCGCGTGCGGCACGTTTTGGTGCTTGGTTGTTTCCGTTGTGTTACTGCCCAAAGACCTCTTCGGCGATACGAGCGCTCTCGGCGGCGTCCTTGGCGTAGTAGTCCGCGCCGATCTGCTTGGCGTATTCGGGGGTGAGTACGGCGCCGCCTACGATGATCTTGACGCCCGGCACCTCGGCATGAAGCAGCTTGATGGTCTCTTCCATGGCCACGACGGTGGTAGTCATAAGCGCCGAGAGGCCGACGAGCTTGATGTCACGCTCCTTGACGGTCTTGAGTACCTCCTGTGGATCGACGTCGCGGCCAAGGTCAAAGACGGTGTAGCCGTAGTTGTCGAGCAGCATTTTGACGATGTTCTTGCCAATATCGTGGATGTCGCCCTTGACGGTGGCCACGCAGATCTTACCCTTGTCGGCAATCTCGCCGGCGGGCATCAGGCGCTTGATGGTGTCGAAGCCCACGCGCGCGGCCTCGGCCGAGGCCATGAGCTGCGGCAAGAAGAACTTTCCCTGGTCAAAGAGGACTCCGACCTCATCGAGGGCGGGGATAAAGTGGTTGTTGATGAGGTCCATAGCGTCGTGGTCGGCCAGCAGGCGCTCGGTCTCGGCCGCTATCTCGCCTTTGCGGCCCGAGACGACCATGTGGCGGATGGGGTCGTCGTTGCCGTCGGTGCCGGCGGTGTCAGCAGCGGGCGCGGCGTCGGTCGATGCGGTCTGGGCCGCTGCCGGGTTCGCGGCGATCTTATACGGATCGGTCCAGCCAGCGTAGCGCTCGATGTATCCGGTCGAGCCCTCGTCCTCAACGCTCAGCACGCGATAGCTGTAGACGGTATCCATAAAGCGCTTGGAACCCGGGTTCATGATGGGGGCGTCCAGACCTGCACCAAAGGCGGCGGCCAAAAAGACCGAGCCCAGCAGCGGCCGCGCGGGCAGGCCAAAGCTGATGTTCGACACGCCGAGTGCGCATTTGACGCCCAGGCGCTCCTTGCACAGGGACATGGCGCGCAGGATCTGCTCGGCCTGGCGTTGATTGGTCGAGGCGGTCATGACCAGGCAGTCGATGAGGATGCGGTCCGGGCCAATGCCGTAGCGGGCGGCCTCGGTCACGATGCGCTCGGCGATGGCGAAGCGGGCCTCGGCGGTATCGGGGATGCCGCCTTCGTCGAGCGTGAGGCCGACAACGTTGGTGCCGTAGTGGGCGACCAGCGGGAAGATCTCGTCCATGATCTGCTGCTTGCCGTTGACCGAGTTGATGATGGGCTTGCCGGCGTAGCGACGTACGGCGGCCTCGACGGCGGCGGGGTCGGTGGAGTCGATCTGCAGCGGCAGCAGCGTGGAGCCTTGGAGCTGCTCGGTCGCTTGCTGGATGACCTTGACCTCGTCGATCTCGGGCAGGCCCACGTTGACGTCCAGGATGTCGGCGCCCTGTTCTTGCTGGCTGATGCCCTGGCTCACGACGTAGTCCAGATCGCCGTCGCGCAGGGCCTGCTGTAGGCGTTTTTTACCGGTGGGGTTGATGCGCTCGCCGATGACGGCGATTTTGTGGCCGTCGCAGGGGAGGTCCACCACGGTCTGGGCGCTTGTGACCGACATGCTGGGCTTGCGATGGCGCGGACTGGGCGTGTGGTTGTCGATAAGCGTGCGCAAGGCCGCCATGTGCACGGGCGTGGTGCCGCAGCAACCGCCCACGACGCTCACGCCATCCTTGATCATGCCGGCGACGGCCGCGGCGTACTCGGGCGCCTGGATATCAAAGACGGTGTTGCCGTCGTCGTCCACGCGGGGCAGTCCTGCGTTGGCCTGCACCATGATGGGCTTGTCGGTAACGGTGAGCATGCGTGCAGCGAGTCCCCGGAGCTCGGCCGGGCCCTGGCTGCAGTTGATGCCCAGGACATCGGCGCCGATGGCATCGAGCGTGATGGCGGCAACCTCGGGACTCGTGCCCAGGAAGGTGCGACCGTCTTCCTCAAAGGTCATGGTGGCAAAGACGGGCAGGTCGGAGTTCTCGCGGCAGGCGAGGACGGCCGCCTTGATCTCGGCCAGGTCGGTCATAGTCTCGATAATAAAGAGGTCCACACCCGCGGCGACGCCGGCGCGCACTTCCTCGGCAAAGAGGTCATAGGCCTCGTCGAAGCTGAGGGTACCCAAGGGGCGAAGCAGCGCGCCGATGGGGCCGATATCGCCGGCGACGTAGTGGGCGCCGGCCGCGCGGGCGCAGGCGACGGCGGCGGCAAAGACATCTGCCACGGTGGCGGCGCCGTCGAGCTTGTGGGCGTTGGCGCCAAAGGTGTTGGCGGTGATTACGTCGCAGCCAGCCTCGACGTACTGGCGCTGGATATCGGTAATGACCTGTGGCTCCTCAAAGTTGAGCAGCTCGGGCAGGGCGCCCGCCTTCATGCCAGCGGCCTGCAACATGGTGCCCATGCCGCCGTCGAACAGCAGGTGTCCCGTGCCCTCGATGGCCGCACACAGGCGATCGTCCTTAATGCGAAGGTCGTCGATCGTGCGCGTCTTGTACGTGGCGCCATTACGGCGTGCGGCATCAACGGGTGCCGCCAGCGCGGCACCGTCCAGATCATGAGTGATAAGCGGAGTAAACATCGGGGGCTCCTAATGGCTGGAATAGCAGGTGGTGTGGGCGGCGCGGAAGCGGCAGTGCTCGCGCATGCGGCAGATATTGCAGGTGGGGCGGCTCTGGGCGTCGTGGACTTCGCCGTCAAACAGACCGATCACCGCGGTCACGCTCTTGGTGGGCATGAGCAGGCTGGTGGGGGTGACGGTAAGTCCAATGAGGCGCGTGGCGTTGAGTGCATCCACGATCGAGCGCTGGGCAGAGAGCGGGCAGTCGCCATAGCCGGGACTGAAGCGCCAGTTACCGGCGAGTCCGTGTGCAGCGGCCGCAGCCTTGACTTGCTGGTCCATCTGCTCGACGGCGGCCTCCACGTAGGCGGAGCATGCGGCGTCGAGCACGGCGCCTTCCAGAGGCTGCTGGGCTCCCGTGGTGCGCAGACGACGCTCGGCGTCCATGCCGAGGGTGCAGGCCATGAGCGCGGCAAAGCGGGCGTCTTTGAGATGGCGATAGATGTCGCGCCCGCGCAGCTCAACGTTGGTGCCGACCAAGCGAATGCAGGGCTCGCCCTGTTCATCGACGCCCGTGGCATCGATGGCAAATACGCGGCGCACGCCACGGGGCTCAATGTCCAGCTCCAGACGCTCAACGACAAGCTCAATTCGTCGTGACAGCTCGGGCTCAATCTTCTGGCCGCCGTAGCCCAGATACCGCAGCATCTCGGCACGGTCGACACGAGGGTGGTGGGCAGCGTCGATACGGTAAAGCGCCGGCGACGCAAGGTCGGCCGGCACTTCGGCAATAGCTGTATCGATGTGCGGTTTTTCCATTACCCCAGGCGCTCCATAATGGTCACGGCGATTGCAGGACGGTTCATAGTGTACAGGTGCAGACCGTCGGCACCGTGCTCCTTAAGGTCGCAAAGCTGACGAGCAGCATAATCTACACCGGCTGCTTGCAGGCTCTCGGGGTCGTTCTCGTACTTGGCGAGGATCTTGATGACGGGGGAGGGCAGCGACGCGCCGCACATAAAGACCATGCGGCTGATCTGCGACTTGCCCATAAACGGCATGATGCCCGCGGTGATAGGCACGGTGATACCGGCCTTGTCGGCAAGCTCGCGGAAGCGATAGAAGCATTCATTATCAAAGAAGAGCTGTGTCACAAGGAAACTCGCGCCGGCGTCTTGCTTTTGCTTGAGGTGCTCGACCGAGAGGTTGAGATCCTCGCAGGCAATGTGGCCCTCGGGGTAGGCTGCGGCGCCCACGCAAAAGCCGGCGTCGACGAGCTCGGGGATGAGGTCGCGGGCGTAGGCGTAGTCGGAGGCGGGCTTGTCGTCCTCGGTCGCGCCGGCAGGGAGATCGCCACGCAGGGCCAGGATGTTTTCCACGCCGGCGGTGCGGTACTCATCGATCTTGGCGGCGATATCGGCGTGGGTACGGCCCACACAGGTGAGGTGCGCCACCGAGGGCGTGTCGAATTCACTCGAAATCATATGCGCGATGGGGGCGGTGGTGGCACCGTTGCCCGAGCCGCCAGCGGAACAAGTGACCGAGACAAAACTCGGCGAAAGCTTGCACAGGTTGCCTGCTACCTTGCGAGCCGTGTCGAGGGTAAGCTCACCCTTGGGCGGGAACATCTCAAACGAAACGGGTGCAGTGCCCTGGGATGCTGCCTGCTTAAAAACCTCGTCGACGCGCATATCGTGCTCCTTTAGATACTTTAGTGCGATGTGTTGTAAGGATTCTACAGCACCGCTGCGCCACGATGGAGTTTTACTCGCTATTTGGGAATACCAATCGAAGATGCCTCGCTATCGGCATTCCCTATAACAGGGTAGTCAATCTAAGATGGGACTATATTGAATGGTATCTGATGCGAAATACCAGTTAAGAAAGCCCTGTCCCAAATTGACTGCCCTTAAATCATGGGGAGAGGTCTGCAATTTATACAGTTGATTGGCCATTAAGGGCGGCAGCGCCGCTGTGATGCGGTAACCTCATTGATTGGTTTCGCGACAGCAACATAACGGTAATGTCGCGGAAACACGGCGAGTCTAAGCTATGACTCGTTCGTTAGTAATCAACACCGCATCTCACGCGGTGCCGATACGAAGGGAGTTCCGTATGGCCGATCTTACTGACCGCTTCGGGACCATGGTGTTCTCTGAGGAAGTCATGAAGGACTACCTCCCCAAGGACATTTGGAAGCGCCTTGCTGCAACCCTCGAGGACGGTGAGCCGCTCGACCTGGATGTGGCCAACGCCGTTGCCCACGCCATGAAGGTCTGGGCCATCTCCAAGGGCGCGACGCACTACGCGCACTGGTTCCAGCCGCTTTCGGGCATCACTTCCGAGAAGCACGACAGCTTCCTCGAGCCCAACCACGACGGCACCGCCATTACCAAGTTTACGGGCAAGAACCTCATCCAGGGCGAGCCGGACGCCTCCAGCTTCCCCAACGGCGGCCTGCGTGCCACCTTCGAGGCCCGTGGCTACACCGCCTGGGATCCCACTAGCCCTGCTTTTATCAAGGACGACGTCCTGTGCATCCCCACGGCGTTCTGCTCCTACACGGGCGAGGCCCTGGACAAGAAGACCCCGCTGCTGCGCTCCATGACCGCGCTCTCGCGTGAGTCCAAGCGTGTGCTGGCACTCTTTGGCAAGACCCCCAAGAAGGTCGTTCCTTCCGTGGGTGACGAGCAGGAGTACTTCCTGATCAAGAAGGATGCCTACCGCAAGCGCAAGGACCTGGTCATCACCGGCCGCACGCTCTTTGGCGCCGCTCCCTGCAAGGGCCAGGAGCTCGAGGAGCACTACTTTGGCGCAATCCGCCCCACCGTCTCGTCCTATATGAAGGACCTGGACAACGAGCTGTGGGCGCTCGGCATTCCCGCCAAGACCAAGCACAACGAGGTTGCCCCCTGCCAGCATGAGCTCGCCCCCGTCTATGGCGAGGTCAACGAGGCCATCGACCAGAACCTGGTCATGATGGAGAAGATGAAGCTCATCGCCTCCCGCCACGATCTGGTCTGCCTGCTGCATGAGAAGCCGTTCGAGGGCATCAACGGTTCGGGCAAGCACAACAACTGGTCGCTCGGCACCGAGTCCGAGAACCTGCTCGATCCGGGCGACACCCCGCTCGACAACCTGCAGTTCATCGTCTTCCTCACCGCGGTGATCGAGGCCGTCGACAACTATCAGGAGCTCCTGCGCGCTTCCGTCGCTTCGGCCGGCAATGACCACCGTCTGGGCGCCAACGAGGCTCCTCCGGCGATTATGTCCATCTTCCTGGGCGACCAGCTTACCGAGGTCGTCGAGAAGATCATCGACGGCAAGGCTTCCGTCCACGCCACGCGCGGCGTGCTCGACCTGGGCGCCGATACCCTGCCCAAGCTGATGCAGGACAACACCGACCGCAACCGCACCTCCCCGTTCGCTTTCACCGGCAACAAGTTTGAGTTCCGTGCCTGCGGCTCCGAGCAGAACGTCTCCGACTCCAACCTGGTGCTCGATGCTGCCGTGGCCAAGTCGCTCAAGTCCTTTGCCGATGCACTTGAGGGCACGCCCGAGGACAAATTCCAGGACGCCGCGCTCGAGTACTGCAAGAAGGTCCTGACCGATCACCAGCGCATCCTGTTCTCCGGCGACGGCTACTCCGACGAGTGGCCCGTCGAGGCCGAGAAGCGCGGCCTTGCCAACAACAAGACCACGGCCGACGCACTGCCTGCCTTTGTTTCCGATAAGGCCATCGCGCTCTTTGAGGAGACGGGCGTTCTGACCCGCGCCGAGGCCCAGTGCCGCTACGACTGCAAGCTCGAGAAGTACAACAAGCTCATGAACATCGAGGCTACCACGATGATTCGCGAGGCACGTCGTACCTATCGCCCGGTCATCACCGCCTATGCCACCAAGGTCGCTAAGGGCCTGGAGACAATCCGCGCCGCCGGTGCCGACGCTGCCATGCAGTGCGAGCAGAACACGCTCAACAAGCTCTGCAACGGCATCACCGCCATCAACGATTCCATCAAGGCTCTCGACGCCGTGCACCAGAAAGCCGAGACCCTCGATGGCCAGGAGCAGGCCAACGTGTACGCGCACGAGGTTGTTCCCGCTATGGATACGCTGCGCGCTGCCGTGGACGCCATGGAGGAGATCGTGGCCGCCGACTACTGGCCGGTCCCGACCTACGATGACATTCTGTTCTATGTGTAGAACGTAACTGACATATCGTCACGGTATTGAGCCGGGGTCCGCATCGCGTGGGCCCCGGCTTTTTGTTCGCGAAGGACGTTTTGGAGTCCGTTTTGCAACTGATTTGCCAACGCAATAAGGGGTCGTGGGCAAAAAACGGCAAATATGAGTACTGTCACAAGCCCTGTAGCATTATCTTTTTGCAAAATATGCAGTATTACGCAACATATGTCCAAGTACTTAGTTGATAAACGCCCGCAATTCCTCCGCCGTAGGACGCCTGGCGTCCAAATTGCCTTCTGATGGCATGAAATCGCTGTTACTAAATTGATAACAGTACTCATATTTGCCATTTTTTGCCCACGGGCCCTTGGACGACAGTGTGATTTAATGCCTTCGGGTTCGAATCCCGGCGTATGGGTAGCAAAAAACCCGCTACCGAATTGGTAACGGGCTTCTCAGATTCTGTGGTGCCCCCAGCGGGATTCGAACCCGCGATATCCACCTTGAAAGGGTGGCGTCCTTGGCCGCTAGACGATGGGGACAGCGGGAAAGAGTATAGCAGACTTTTTTGCCGGCGCGTATATCGTTGGCAAACTGGAAAACCACCACACAGGAGCCGACTCTCTATCCCGATTTTCAAATATCTCAATCTGTAACATCTGGGCGAGCAAATCGGCTCTATCTGTTACAGATCGAGACAGACGGCGGCAGTCGGGGCGAACATCTCAATCTGTAACAGTAAGACGACTTTTAACGGTCTGAATGTTACAGATCGAGACAAACTACCGTGGCGGGTCGAAACCACCACAAAGGTGCCTGTCCACTTTGTGGTGGTTAGGGGAGGAGCTTCATCGCGGCGTCGTGGGCGGCGTGCTCGTAGGTGTCGTCGAGGGGCGTGAGCGGCAGCAGGGCGGCGGCCTGTGCGTCGCCACGGCGCTCAAGGGCGTGGGCGATGAGCCAGTCGGCGAGCTCGGGGTTCTTGGGTAGCGCTGGTCCGTGCAGGTACGTGCCGATGACTCCCTTGTAGATCAGACCCTCAAAGTCATCGTCGCCGTTGTTGCCGGTGCCCACGACGACGGACGTTCCGAGCGGCATGGCCTCTGCATCGAGCAGGGTGCGGCCGCCGTGGTTCTCGAATCCCACAAAGGGCTCGGGTGCCAGGTCGGTCTTAACGGCGACGTTGCCGATCAGGCGGTCGGAGCCGCGCACGGTTTCGGCGGCAACGACGCCCAGGCCATCGATGCGATTCTCGCCCATATAGTACGAACGGCCGAGCAGCTGATAGCTGCCGCAGATAGCGAGCAGCGAGCCGCCGTCCTCAACATAGGCTGCGACCTTGTCTTTTTGAGCGAGCAGCTCGTGTGCCACGGCCAGTTGGTCGCGGTCGGAGCCACCGCCCATCATGACGATGTCGGCGTCGGTGAGATCGAGCGACTCGCCCATACGGACTTCGTCCACGCGCACGGGAATGCCGCGCCAGGAGCAGCGGCGCTCGAGGACAATGACGTTGCCGCCGTCGCCATAGAGGTTGAGGGCATCGGGATACAGGTAGACGATGCGTAGCGGGCGCGAAAGCTCGACCGGCGCAATGTCGGTGGGGACAGCGCTGCCATCGGCGCGCGTTACGGCGTGGGAGGCGACCGAGCTCGCATCGGTGCCCTTAAGCTCGTCGAGCTCCTTGACCAGCGGCGGGAAGGCCGTGTAGTTGGCGACTGCGTAGAAGGTGTCATCGGCGGCCTCGTCTGCCACGGCGCCAATTGCCTGCGCGACGTCCGAGATAATCGCGGCATCGATGCCGGCGTACTTGAGGCGTACCTGCATGTCGTGTGCACGCGTGCCTCCGGCAAAGGCGACAAGACCCGGCGTGTCGGCGATGCGCTCAAAGTCGACGTCGTAGATCCACGATACATCGTGGCCGTCGGCATCGTTGTCGTTGAGGAAGAAAGCGCAGAGTCTGCCGCCTGCAGTCTTGATGGACTGGATTTGTCGATCGAAGCCTACGGGATTCTTAGCCAGGTTGGCCTCGACGGTGCGGCCGGCGATATCCCAGCGCCCCATGCGTCCGCCGGCGGGCACATAGGCATCGAGCGTGGGCTGCAGGTGCGCCGTATCCACGCCCAACTCATGTGCGGCAAAGAATGCGGCGGCAACGTTGTAGACCATGTACAGACCGTTGTAGCGCGTGGCGATGTGTACGGCAGCCGCGTTGGACGCAGATCCAAAGACCAGGTCAAAATCGTAGCCGTCGCAGCCGAGCTCCACGCCCGTCACGCGACGGACAAGCGCAGGGCGTGCCCAACCGCACGAGGGGCAATGGTAGGCGCCGAGCTGGCCGTATTGCACGTAGTCGTACTCCAACGGGGTGTTGCACTGCGAGCAAAAGCGCGAGTCGCTAATGCGGTCAGACTCGGTGTCGGTGGCGCCGTCGATGCCAAAGGCGATGCTTGCATTGGGAACGCGCGCGGCGATCGCGGCACACAGCGGGTCGTCGGCGTTATAGATGAGCGTCGTTGTCGGCGAAAGCTCCAGCGCGTGGGCGATGACGTCCTGGGTGTGGTCGATCTCACCGTAGCGGTCCAGCTGGTCGCGGAACAGGTTGAGCAGCACAAAGTAGGCCGGCTTGAGCTTGGGCAGGACGCGCACCGTGTAGAGCTCGTCGCACTCAAAGACGCCTACGCGCTTGCTGCTGGCGGTTCGCTTAAGGTTGCCGCGCGCCTCGAGCAATGCGCCCACCACGCCTGGCTCCATGTTGTTGCCGGCGCGGTTGCATACCACGGTGGCGCCGCTGGCGGCAACGGCATCGGCGATGAGGTTGGAGGTGGTGGTCTTGCCGTTGGTGCCGGTGATCACCACGCTGCGGTCGACAAGGCCCGCGAGGTCGCTTAGCAGCTCGGGGTCGATCTTCATGGCGATGCGGCCGGGGAGTACGCCGCCCTGGCGCTTAAGGACGGAGCGCAGCCCCCAGCGGGCGATATCGCTCGAGGTGCAGGCGAGAGATGAGCGGAAGTTCATGAAGCCGTTCCTAACGTGAATGACATGGTCGTGGCGTTTGCGCCGTTAAAAGCCGTAACGGCGCGCAAATTCCTGGGCAAGCTGCGATACGTCTTCGCAAGCGTTGGTCCAGGGGGCAAAGTCGGGAGTATCCGAGATGATGCCGTCGGCCTCCCAAACTGCCTGATGCGAAAGGTCCCAGGGGTCGTGCGGTTCGGGCCGGCAGGGAAGGTACGGTGTCTGATACATGGGGTTCAGCAAAAAGAACGCGCCGCCCTCGCAGCGGTTGGCAAACTCGCGCAGCGCGCGTGTCGCCGGGCGCATCTTGTTCGTTTTGAACAACAGGATCGTGCGGGCGAGTAGGTACCAGGGGGAGCTCTCGAGGGCATCGGCCCCCATCTGCTCCTCGAGCTGGTGGGCCAGGGCAAAAAAGCCGTCCTCGTCTTCCAGGCGAGCGAGGGCGAGTAGCACGGTGCCTGCAGCTCGGGTGGGATAGCCTTCCGCCTTAAGAACGCGGCGAGAATAGTTGGCGGCAGCACGGTAGCGAGCGCTCGCCATGCACAGCTGCGAGATGGCCTCGAGCGTGTGGAGCCACCCGATAAGAGCCGGCTCGCTTACGGTGAGATCGGCCGCCGTCACGCCGTCCGTCAAAACCTTGTTGGCCCAGTAGTGCGGGGCCTCCATGTCGAACCCGGGCACGCTTTGCTGCAAGTAATCGGCCGTGGTCGCCTCGAGCTTCATCAAGTCGCCTAGACAGGCGTCGACGGGCGTGTCCGCCAAAATGATGGCGAGCAGCTGGGCATCGACGGCCAGCGCGTCGACGCGGACGATCTTGAGCAGCTCATCGCGCGTATCGTCGAACAGGTGGTTGCGCGTCTGTTCAAACTCCTCGTCGCTGCCCATGTCCTCGATACGATGGAGCTCGTCGAGCAGGTGGCGGTGGACGCCTGCATAGGACAGCAGTGCCTGGGCATGCTCGGTCTGCGCATACTTATGAGGGTTGACGCTCACGTCGTTATGGACAAGCTCGCGTGCTGCATCGGTGAGTTCGGGGTGCGACGCAAGGTAGGCGCGCTCCAGGTAGGCGGGGATGTAGACGCTCGGATCCATTAGAGGTCTCCTCCCTTAAACGGCAGGCCCTGCTCGGCCGCCCGCAGGATGCGCTCGTCAATCTGGGAACGCACGATATCGTTGGTGGCGACCCAGGCGGCAAAGCTGGCGTTGTCGGGGGCGCCCAAGCCCTCTTGCAGTACCGGCGTCGCCTCGGACAGCGCAAGGACAAGCTCGTCGGTGGAGCCCACGCCCACGTTGACGCGGGCATAGACGCCATCGGGAAACTCGGTTTGGAAATAGAGCGCCTCGGCTGCGTGTGGGCACGAGCGTGCAAGGATGCGCAAGTAGTGCTCGGCACCCTCGTAGTCCAGCTCGCGCCAGGCAGCGCTCATCAGCGCGATGAGCGTCCATGGGTCCAAGTCGCGCTCCGCGTCCTTGGGACGACGGCGTAGCGGCGTGTTGGTGAGATAGGGGACGGAGTGGGCAGAGCGAAAGCGCTTGAGCTCCTCGGCGGGGTATTCGAGCTTCGCCATGGCGAGCATCGCGGTGTGACGGACGCCGGCCGGATCGTTGGGGGCAAAGTCGAGGCTGCGGTTTGCGGCTTCGAGCGACATGCGATAGCGGCCGCTAATGAGGGCGCGCGACGCAAGGGCGGCAAGCCAGCGCAGGTAGGGGCGGCGCATAAGGTCGCCTGCGGCCTCGCGCTCGTAGGGGTCCTGCGCCGAGGCGATCTTGAGTGCCAGGTCGTGCTCGACTTCATCGCGCTTGGATACCAAGTACTGTACGTACTCCTCGTTGGAGTTGGCGGTGAGGGCGATCAGCATGCGCTGGGCATCCCAGTTGGTGGGGTCGAGCGCGGCTGCCTCGCGAAGCATGTTCTCGGCAGCGGCCTCTTCTTGCTCTGCCTGGGTATCGTCAGGGATAAAGGGAATGCGGTAGTCGACAGCCTCGACCACCTTGGCAATGAGGTGCCCGGCGCGGTCGCGGTCGTGCACGATGAGCGGCGCGGGGTCGCGGGTGAATTGTTCCATCAGACGCTCTACGGCGGCACCGTCGGTGAGCGGGATATTGTCGCGGCGCAAGGCCTCAAGAACGAGGCGATGGCAATCCTCTTGAATGGGATCGAATGCCATGGGGCCTCCTTTGCTGCGGTTAGGGTTCAAATGTCTCTATATAAGGTTCTAGTTTACCCGCATGTGGCACACCGGGGGTGCCGCACTTGGACATGCACCTTTGCACCACGAAGACGGATGTCGCACAAATGTCGGCACCTTGGACGACTGAGTGGTATCACGGTGCCGCAAACGGTCGATTTTTGGCGGCGAACGGGGCACATTTTGGAGGGCCACAGTCCTGCCCGGGATATGTGGTCAACCTTGATAAAACGTTTGCCCAGCTTGGGAGTATGAATGCCCCACAAGGGTCTTCAGGGATAGAAAAAACGTTTCATCATTGTCGGCTTTAGGTGAATAACTGACCAACCAGAACGGTAGAATAGTGTTTGTCTGAGCGTTGAGACGTTTAGACATCGCGCATTGTCATCGCCGGCAACGCGCAAAACGGTCCTAACGGAGCCAATTGGGTGCTCCGTTATATACGCAAGTCTAAGAGGGGCTTGTTTAGGAGGCACAGTATGGGACGTTTTACCAATCCTCGCGATCTGTACTTTGGTGAGGGCGCTCGCCACGAGGTGAAGAACCTCAAGGGCAAGAAGGCCATCATCGTTTCTGGCGGCAGCTCTATGCGCCGCGGCGGGTTCCTGCAGGACGTTGAGGCCGACCTCAAAGAGGCCGGCATGGAGGTCAAGCTGTTCGAGGGCGTCGAGTCCGATCCGTCCATCGAGACGGTCATGAAGGGCGCCGAGGCCATGCGCGAGTTCGAGCCCGACTGGATTATCGCCATCGGCGGCGGCTCGCCCATCGATGCCGCTAAGGCCATGTGGGTCTTCTACGAGTATCCCGAGGAGTCCTTCGATAACATCATCCAGCCGTTCAGCTTCCCCGAGCTGCGTCAGAAGGCTCACTTCTGCGCCATCTCCTCTACCTCCGGTACCGCTACCGAGGTCACTGCCTTCTCCGTCATTACCGACTATGCCAAGGGCATCAAGTACCCGCTGGCCGACTTCAACATCACCCCTGATGTCGCCATCGTCGACCCCGAGCTCACCTACACCATGCCCGCCAAGCTGTGCGCTCACACCGGCATGGACGCTCTGACCCACTGCATGGAGGCCTACGTTTCCACCTGCGCTTCCATGTTCACCGACGCCAACGCTCTGCACGGCATCCGCGAGATCGTCGAGTGGCTGCCCAAGTCCTATGCTGGCGACCATGAGGCCCGTCAGCACATGCACGAGGCTCAGTGCATCGCCGGTATCGCCTTCTCCTCGGGCCTGCTCGGCATCGTTCACTCCATGGCTCACAAGACCGGTGCTGCCTTCGAGAACGGCCACATCATCCACGGTGCTGCTAACGCCATGTACCTGGGCAAGGTCATCCAGTGGAACTCCAAGGATCCCCGTGCTGCCGAGCGTTATGCTTACGTGGCCAAGGAGATCCTGCACCTTCCCGGCGAGACCAACGAGGAGCTCATCGCCGCGCTCGTCCAGAAGATCCGCGACCTCAACGACCAGCTCAACATTCCGCAGTCCATCAAGGATTACGCGAATGGTGGCGTGAAGGTCGACGCCGAGAACCCGCAGATGGTTTCCGAGGAGGAGTTCCTCGCCAAGCTGCCCGAGATCGCCGCGAACGCCGAGACCGACGCCTGCACGCCGGAGAACCCGCGTGAGACCAAGGCTGCCGACTTCGAGAAGATCCTCAAGGCCTGCTACTACGACACCGACATCGATTTCTAATCGACTCTTGTTATCGTAACGAGGGGCTCCGCACGTATCCGTACGGAGCCCCTTTCTTTTTTCTTTTAGAGAATGGGATAGTTATGGCTGCAATTTTCAATAGCCCCAGCAAGTACATCCAGGGTCCGGACGAGCTGGCCAAGCTCGGCTCCTATGTCGAGCCGCTCGGCGCTAAGGCCCTCGTCATCGTGACGCCTTCGGGCAAGAAGCGCGTCGGTGCCAAGATCGAGGGCAGTTTTGCCGAGGCCAAGGCCGAGCTGCTGTTTGAGGACTTTAACGGCGAGTGCTCCAAGGGCGAGGTCGATCGCCTGGTTGCGCTCGCTCGCGACAACGGTTGCGACATCATCGTCGGCGTCGGTGGCGGCAAGATCCTCGACACCGCGAAGGCCGTCGCCTATTACCTGGAGTCCCCGGTTATCATTTGCCCCACCATTGCTTCGACCGATGCCCCGTGTTCGGCGCTTTCGGTGCTCTACACCGACGATGGCCAGTTCGATAAATATCTCTTCCTTAAGGCAAACCCCAACATTGTCCTGATGGATACGACGGTTATCGCGGCGAGCCCGGTGCGCCTGACGGTTTCCGGTATGGGCGATGCGCTCGCAACCTACTTTGAGGCCCAGGCGACGCATGATGCCGACGGTGGCACTTGCGCCGGCGGCAAGGGCGGTATGGCTGGCCTGGCGCTCGCCAAGCTCTGCTACGAGACGCTTATGGCCGATGGCGTCAAGGCCAAGGTCGCGCTGGAGAAAGGCGCACTCACGCCTGCCGTCGAGCATATCATCGAGGCCAATACGCTGCTTTCGGGCATTGGCTTTGAGAGCTCGGGCCTTGCTGCTGCTCATGCCATCCACAATGGCCTGACGATGCTGCCCGAGTGCCACGGCATGTATCACGGCGAGAAGGTCGCCTTTGGCACCATCGTCCAGCTGGTACTCGAGGATGCTCCGACTGAGAAACTCGAGGAAGTCTTGGGCTTCTGCATTGAGCTGGGCCTGCCGGTCACGATGAAGGAACTTGGCGTTGCCGAGCTTACGCGCGAACAGGCCATGATTGTTGCCGAGGCCGCCTGCGCGCCCGATGACACCATGTGCAATATGCCGTTTGAGGTGACGCCCGAGATGGTCGCAAACGCCATCCTGGGTGCCGACGCGCTGGGACACTACTATCTCATGGATGAGTAAATCAAGCTAAGGAAGGGGCAAAGCCAGCAGACGGCTTTGCCCCTTTTTGCTATGGTGCAAACTAACCTGACCCCATCGCACCAAGTTGGTGCAAAGGGGTCAGGTTACTTTGCACCAATCGTTGTTTGATGAAGGGCGGATTCTCGTATGGCGCTTCCTATGGTTTACGGCGGTCCCGGCCGGTATGTTCAGGGGCCGGGCGAACTTTCGCGTCAGGGCAGGTATTTGTCATGGTTGGGCTGCGCTGCCTATGTCTTGTTTGACCAGGGCACCGAGGATCGGCTGTGCAGGCAGATCGTCGATGGATTTCTGGATGAAGATCTAAGCGAGCCGTTCTTTAAGATTTACAACGGTCCGTGTACGGAAGATGCCGTTGTCGAAATGGCCAAGGAAGCCCAGGCCGAGTATTGCGACATGGTGGTGGGCATTGGCGGCGGCAAGATGCTCGATATCGCAAAGGCCGTTGCGTTTTATGCTGAGCTGCCGTTGTGTGTATGCCCCACGGCGGCTTCGACGGACGGTCCGTGCAGCGCGATTTCAGTGCTGTATCACGAGGATGGGTCGTTCGATCGCTATCTGATGCTCGAGAAGAATCCGGACCTGGTCGTGGTCGATACCAACGTGGTCGCGGCGGCCCCACTGCGTATGACGGTCGCCGGTATGGGCGACGCACTGGCAACGTACTTTGAGGCGCGTTCGTGCGCCGCGGCGCACGGCGCCAACGAGCACGGTGGCGCGCCGGGGCACTTGGCTCTGGTTGCGGCTCGTGCCTGCTACGACACACTTATGGAGTGCGGTGTCGCTGCCAAGCGCGATCTCAAAAAGGGGCGTACGTCGCCAGCGGTTGAACGCCTGATCGAGTGCAATATTTTGCTCTCGGGTGTCGGCTTTGAGAGTGGCGGCTTGGCGTTGGCGCATGCCATCGCCAACGGGCTGACGATTCTGCCCGAGTGCAAGGCCATGCACGGCGAGGCCGTAGCGTTTGGTCTGGTGGTCCAGCTTCGTCTGGAGCGTGCGCCCGAGCTTGAACAGGTGCTCGAGTTTTGCCAGCGCGTCGGTCTGCCGACGACGCTTGAGGAGCTGGGGCTTGATGAGATTACCGATGCCGATTTGCTGAGCGTTGCTGACGCAACTTTTAAGAACGAGCGCAACATGGCCAACGAACAGACAAAGGTGACCAGGCAAAAGCTCGTGCAGCTCATGTGCGAGGCATAGTTTGGCGCTTGATTGGCCTTGTGCAATCGAGGCGGCGATAGGCCATGGGCTATTTGCCGCAAAGATGCTCCGCGTGTAATTTGCCCGAGGCGTGGGCCGATAGCGTATCATTATCTCTTGCTTGTTTGCACTGCTCAGGGAGGGGCCGCGCATGGCGCAGGAACACGATCTGTTTGATGACATTATCGAGATCAGCAAGGGTTTCGACTTTCTTAAAAACCCGCTTGGCGGTGTGACCGACGCACTCGATCCGTCGGCGCCGCAGTGGAATCCTGCCGACTACAAGGAGCGTCCGCGCGGCAACACCATTCCGTGTCTGACCTGCAAAAACGAAAAGAGCGGCTGTACCGCATGCATGGACGTGTGCCCGGTCAATGCCATCGAGGTCGAGGAAGACGCCATCGAGGTCCTCGACTCCTGCCGCAAGTGCGGCCTGTGCGCCGCCGCCTGCCCGACCGAGGCGATCATCTCGCCGCGTCTGGCGCCCAAAAACCTGTATGACGACATTGTATCGGCGGCCACGAGCCACGAGACCGCATACGTTACCTGCACGCGTGCCCTTAAGCGCATGCCGCGCGAGAACGAGGTCGTCGTTGCCTGCGTGGGCGATATTACGGCCGAGACCTGGTTCTCGGTACTTGCCGACTATCCCAACGTGAGTGTGTACCTGCCGCTGGGCGTGTGCGATAAATGCCGCAACACCGGTGGCGAGGACATGCTGGGCGAGGCGATTGCGAAGGCCGAGGAATGGGCTGGTACGGGTATGGGCCTGGAGGTCGACCCCAAGAGCCTCAAATGCCATAAGCGCCGCGAGTACGAGCGCAAGGAGTACATGGAAAAGATCGCCCGCACCACGGGCCTGACGGTGACCAAGCTCAACCCGGCGACGGCGGCGCTGGCCTCGGTGACGCAGAAGCTCAAAGCCCATCGCCATCAGATCACCCAGCTGGAGCGCACACTCAACACCATGTGCGGCACCACGACGGCCAAACGTCGCCGTTCGCTCACGCATGGGCGACAGCTGGTGCTCTCAACGCTGCAAAACCACCCCGAGCTTGCCAAGAACATGCAGGTGAGCACGCCGGAGTGCGATTTTGACAAGTGCACGTCGTGCGGCGAGTGCGTCAACGCGTGCCCCACGTCTGCCTGCGATTTGGTGGGAAGCGGCCGCTTTGCGCTGGAATCCACGTATTGCTTGGGTTGTGGCGCCTGCGTCAAGGTGTGCCCCGAGCATGCACTTAAGCTGGTCGAGCACGACGCGTCCAACCTGGTCGTCGTCGATCCCGAGGCCGAGGAAAAAGCCGCTCAAAAGGCCAAAGCCCACGAAGAGGCGATGAAGGCCAAGGCGGAGGCGAAGGCCAAGCTCGACAAGATGCTCGATCAGGTGGAGAAGCTCGCGGACTAGTCAGCGACCCCTATCTCTGCTTCATTCGTGCCGCCGTGGCGTCCGGGTTCGCCCAGATGCTGCGGCGGCGCTATACTTATGCAGTTTGAAATGCTTGTACCAAAAGGAGCTGTCGTGTCCCTTTCCATCGGTATCGTGGGCCTGCCCAACGTAGGCAAGTCGACGCTGTTCACCGCGCTTACCAAAAAGACCGGCCTTGCCGCCAACTACCCGTTTGCCACGATTGACCCTAACGTGGGTATCGTCGACGTGCCCGATAGCCGCCTGCAAAAGCTCGCCGACATCGTCAACCCAGGCCGCATTGTGCCGGCTACGGTCGAGTTTGTCGACATCGCTGGCCTGGTGAAGGGTGCCAACGAGGGTGAGGGCCTGGGCAACCAGTTCTTGGCAAACATCCGCGAGACCGATGCCATCTGCGAGGTCGTGCGCTACTTTAAGGACCCCAACGTCATGCGTGAGGTGGGCCGCACGGGCGAGTTCGTCGATCCCGCAGGTGACGCCGACACCATCATGACCGAGCTCATCCTGGCCGATATGGGCACGCTCGAGAAGCAGCTGCCCAAGCTCGAGAAGGAGGCCAAGCGCGACAAGGAGCTCATGCCCAAGTTCGAGGTTGCCAAGCGCCTGCTCGCCTGGCTCAACGAGGGTAAGCGCGCCGCATCCATGGAGATGACCGACGAGGAGCGTGCCGCCGCCAAGGGCCTGTTCCTGCTCACCATGAAGCCCATCCTGTATGTGGCCAACGTGGACGAGGACATGCTCAACGACGATCTGGCGCCCATCGATGGCGTCAAGCCGCTGCCCATCTGCGCCAAGATTGAGGCCGAGCTTTCCGAGCTCGATCCCGAGGATGCCGCCGATTACCTGGAGAGCCTGGGCCTGGAGCAGCCCGGCCTGGACGTGCTCGCCCAGGCGGCCTACAAGCTGCTTGGCCTGCAGTCGTTCTTTACGGCTGGCGAGATGGAGGTCAAGGCCTGGACGGTGCGTCAGGGTGCGACCGCTCCGCAGGCCGCCGGCGTCATCCACACCGACTTTGAGCGCGGCTTTATTAAGGCCGAGGTCATTGGCTACGACGACTACATCGAGCTCGGTGGCGAGCAGGGCGCTAAGGCCGCCGGCAAGCTGCGCATCGAGGGCAAAGAGTATGTCATGGCCGATGGCGACGTCGTGCATTTCCGCTTTAACGTGTAAGGACGACGCACATGTTCAAATATGGCAAAAAAGCCGGCTACATGGGCATCGCGTTGCTGGTGCTTGCGGTACTTCCGCTGGTGGTCGCGGCGTTTGTTCTCCCCAACATTGGTCCCGAGGTGGCAACGAAGTTTAACGCAGCCGGCGAGGTGACGCGCTGGGGCAAGAGCTACGAACTTCTGGCGCTGCCGGTGCTCAACCTGCTGCTGAGTGTGGCGACCTACTTTACGGCGGGACGCCAGGCCAAGAACAATGAGGACTCCGCCGCCATGGCGCGCATCGTGTGCGAGCGCTACCTGCGAAACGGCTGCATCACGGGTGTGTTCCTCAACGTAATCAACGTCTACTTTATGTATTCGGCGATAACCGGCACGGGCTTTGGCTTTGGTTTCTAGCCTGTCCTTTTAGGCAACGAGCCTGCACGCATATTCAATGGCTGCTGCGAGGCCGCCGCTCGATCGTGGTTTAAAGACCATGTCGGCGGCGGCCTCGTTTTCGTATCCGGCGCCGCGAAGGGCGAGCGCGATACCGGCTTCTAAAAGGAGCGGCAGGCCGCGTTGGCTGGTTGCGATTACGGCAGCCTGATTGAGCGAGCAGCTGTGCGCTTGGCATTGGATGGCAAGTTCGCCTTGCGCCGGGCAAGGGACCAGAACGGCGGCGACGCGACTTGATAGTAATGCAAATGCTGTGCGCTCATCGGGCGAAAGGCATTCGGCTTCAACGACGACGAGCTTGGGCGGTGCGCTGTTTGTGCGAAGCGTGGCTCGGTACATGCGGACCGAAGAACCCGACATAGAAAACTCCTGTGTATTCGGCAAAACGTAAACTATAGTTTACGTTTTTGTTCAGCTCCATTTCAAACTCGGCTGCATGGACGAACGTGCGAAACAGATTCTTGGCAGGCGGGTCGAAGAGACACGCAGGGACCTTGGTATCTCCAAGGTTGATTTTTGTGTGGCGACAGGAATCAGTCGACCCTACCTCGACCGAATCGAAGATGGGACGGCAAATTTCACGCTCAAGGTTCTATTTAAGATCGCACCCGCACTCGGCATGACGGTGTCAGAGCTTCTCGAGGGCATCGAATAGGGGATACCCGTCGACAACTGAATTACGCCATCGAGATGCGGTCGTGGTTGACTTGGCTGTAGAACAGGCGCTGGATCTCGGCGGCATCGCGTGACTGGCCGAGTGCCCACATGGTCTTGGCCACGAGCGTCTCGGTGGTCATATCGTCGCCGCGCAAAATACCCGGATGATCGGCGTAGGCACGGCCGACCTCATAAACACCCAGGTCAAGGCCCTCTTCGGGAACCTGCGTGGTCATTACGACAGTGCGACCCGAGTCGACCCAGCGGAAAATCGCCTCTTGGAACGACTCGCCCGACTCGCCAAACTCGGGAATACCGCCAATGCCAAAGGTCTCTAGGATTACAGCGTCGTAGCTATCGGCAAGGGCGTCCAGAATGCCTGGGTTCACGCCGGGCGTGAGCTTAAGGACAAACACGCGCGGGTCGATGCTGTCGTAGAAACGCACCGGGTTTTCGCCCTGATGCGTGCCGTGAAGCCCGTTGCGCACGATGCGGTCGTTGCGGATATAGGCGATGGGCGGATAGTTGACGCTAATGAACGCGTTAAAGCTCATGGTGCGCTGCTTGCGGGCACGCGTGCCGGCAATGGCGACGCCGCCAAACACGATCGAGACGTCGTGCGAGTGTTCGTCGAGCGCATAGAGCAGGCTCTGGTACAGGTTGAGCTTGGCGTCGGTAAAGGGATTGCCCATGGGCTTTTGCGAGCCGGTGAGTACGATAGGCTTGGGGCTGTCCTGGATCAGATAGGAAAGCGCCGCCGCGGTGTAGCTCATGGTGTCGGTGCCGTGCAGAATCACGAAACCGTCGTGGTCGGCATAACCCTCGACGATGACGTCGCGGATACGCATCCAGTCACTGGGGCGCATATTGGTGCTGTCGATGTTCATGGGCTGCACGACGTCGAGCTCGCAGAGGCCCGAGATCTCGGGGACGCTCTGGGCAAGCTCCTCACCGGTCAGGGCGGGGGAGAGGCCGTTGCCGTCCTCGGTCGATGCGATGGTGCCGCCCGTGGCGATGAGAAGGATGCGCTTCATGCTGGTATTCCTATCGTATTTGCCGCCGCAGAGGCGGAGTCGTTCGGCAGTATTGTGGCACAGGGCGTCCAATGTTCAAACGTATTACATCATCTGTAACGTTTGGTAACACTTCAATTGCCGTCAAATAGGCCCCGGTCGTGCGTTTGCCGTGCGCTGATGGCTGCGAGGGACGAGAAACCCCATATAACGTGTACACTATGTAAGCTGTTTTCGTTTATTCGCGCGGGTGGGCACAGGCTCCCCGCCAACAAGAGGGGGAAACCATGGATCAAAAGGCTTCCGCAAAGGTCCTCGTACTCGACTTTGGTGCGCAGTACGGTCAGCTCATTGCCCGTCGCGTCCGCGACCTCAACGTGTATTCCGAGATCGTTCCCTGCGACATCTCGGCCGATGAGATTCGCGAAATGAACGCCTCTGCGCTCATCCTCTCTGGCGGCCCGGCTTCTGTGTATGCCGAGGACGCTCCGTCCATCGATCCCGCCATCTTTGACCTGGGCCTTCCCGTTCTGGGCTTTTGCTACGGCCATCAGATCACGGCCGTGACGCTCGGCGGCAAGGTCGGTCACTCCGAGGTGGGCGAATACGGCCGCGCCACCATCACGCGTACGGCCGGCGCCAAGCTCTTTAACTCCACGCCTATGGAGCAGACCGTGTGGATGAGCCACCGCGACGCCGTGTCCGAGGTGCCCGAGGGCTTTACCGTTACCGCCAGCACCGACGTGTGCCCGGTTGCCGCCATGGAGTGCGTCGAGCGCAAGATCTTCACCACGCAGTTCCACCCCGAGGTCAAGCACTCCGAGTACGGTCAGCAGCTGCTGAGCAACTTTCTGTTTGAGATCTGCGGCCTGGAGCCCAACTGGAGCATGGATAACCTGGTCGAGACCATGACAGCCGAGTTCCGCGAGAAGGTCGGCGACGACCGCGTGATTCTGGCCCTGTCCGGCGGCGTCGACTCCTCCGTCGTGGCTGCGCTGGGCGCTCGCGCCGTGGGCAAGCAGATGACCTGCGTGTTCATCAACCACGGCCTGCTGCGCAAGGGCGAGCCCGAGCAGGTGGAGGAGGTCTTCACCAAGCAGTTTGACGTCGACTTTATCCACGTCCACGCCGAGGACCGTTATGCCGAGCTTCTGGCCGGCGTGACCGAGCCCGAGGAGAAGCGCCGCATCATCGGTACGCAGTTCTGGAAAGAGTTCTTCGCCGTGGCGCAGCAGCTCGAGACCGATGGCAAGCCGGTCAAGTACTTGGCTCAGGGCACCATCTACCCCGACATCATTGAGTCCGGCGCTCGCAAGACGGGCGGCAAGACGGCTACCATCAAGAGCCATCACAATCTGATCCCGTTCCCCGAGGGCGTGCACTTCGACCTTATTGAGCCGCTCGACCACTTCTTTAAGGACGAGGTCCGCGCGCTTGGTCTGGCGCTCGGTCTGCCGGGTCATATCGTGTTCCGCCAGCCTTTCCCGGGCCCGGGTCTGGCCATCCGCATCATCGGTGCGGTCGACAAGGAGAAGCTCGAGATCCTCAAGAATGCCGACGCCATCGTGCGCGAGGAGCTCGACGCCTATAACCAGCGTCTGTTTGAGCAGACCGGCGAGCGCAACTCCGAGCATAGCTGCTGGCAGTATTTCGCCGTCCTGCCCGACATTAAGTCCGTCGGCGTTATGGGCGACGAGCGCACCTACCAGCGCCCAATTATCCTGCGTGCCGTCGAGTCCAGCGATGCCATGACCGCCGACTGGGCCAAGCTGCCCTACGACGTCCTGGCCCGCATCTCCGGCCGCATCGTGGCCGAGGTTCCCGGCGCCAACCGCGTGTGCTACGACATCACGTCCAAGCCGCCCGCGACGATTGAGTGGGAATAGAACATACGTTCGATAAAATAATATAGTATCAGATAGCGGGCACGGTTTCAATTGAATCCGTGCCCGCTGCTGTATGCGTGTCCTTGCACGCCCAATATGCGCCGTAAAAGCCGTCTTCTTCGACGTCAAAGTGAATGCGCTTCGTTTTCGCCTCTCAAAATCTTATTTTCACGATTTGCATTTTCATCCCGTTGTCACCGACCCTTGCGAGAAACCGGAAAAAGCAGCTGACAGAAGAGTCTCTCAAATCGTTGTAGCCCAGCATATAGCCGCGACTTGTGACCTGCAGACGGCTGTCCCACGTGCCGATTTCCTTGGCGGCATCCGAAACCGCAAAATATGCCCCCACATCCTTGATTTTTGCAGTCTTAAGCCATGTTTTTGCGATCATCTTTACCGCCGTCCGATTGGCAGCATCAAAGACCAGCACACTGCCGGGGAAAGCGTCCGCCATCCCCCGCACCAGTTCCCGGACCTGCTGGGTCAGAAAGTAATAGAACACCCCGGAGGCAAAGAACACCGCCCCGCGGGAGGCATCGATTTTGCTAAACCATGCGGTGTCTTTCAGGTCGCAGGGGATATTTTGTTCTCGATCCCCGGCGGGCAGTAGCTGCTGCCGCAAGGCAATCACATCCGGGAAGTCCAGATTGTAGATCTTGCATCTACCGTTGTCGCAGGTTCTGCCGGTGTTGTCCAGCCCGCAGCCCAGATTGACCACCGCCGCATTGGGGTGGCCTTTCAGGTAATCCCGCACCTCGAAAGCAAGATCACTCTGCCGTGTGGCCACCTCCAGCGCACCAAAGCGCTGTATCAGGCTGCGGGAGTTTTTCTCTGCCTCTGAAAAGTCGTAGTCGATCTGGTCGAGCAGACGAACCGCTGTTTCATCCCTGTAAAGGTTCGGGTACAACTCCGTACACAGCTTCCGGGAATACAGCGGGAGGATCAGCGTCTCCTGCACGGTGTTTTTCTCAATTTTACATTTCATAGGTTTCTTCCTCAGTGAATAAAAACTGTCATAATTGCCGCCAGCATAGCCGCTATGACCGTCATGCCTATCGCCATGTGCAGGATGGATGCAAAAATGCCCGTGCTTGATACCCCTACTTCCGCGCCGTGACGCAGAGCCACTTTTTCTTTTTGTGTATCTGCACCTCGTGAAAACCCGCCTGCTCCAGACATGCCTTTAATTCAATGTCCTTGTAGATGGTCATGCCGCCGATGATCTGCGTCCACCTCTCGTCCTTGTCCGTATCGCCATTGCTCTCGTTGCAGATAAGAATTGTCCCGCCTGGCTTCAGCGTCCGCCAGACCTCACGGAAGCATCGGGGCAAATCAGGCCAAAAATAGACGGTCTCAAAGGCCGTGGCGGCATCGAAGTAGCTATCCTCAAACACCATATCCGCCACACTGCCTTGCAGAACGGCGCAACGCCCCTCCTGAATTGCAATTCGGTTGAGCTTTCTAGTCTTCTCCACGCTGACGGGCGAATAGTCGACGCCCTTGACGACGCCATGCGGGCATTTTTTCAGCAGCCGTTTTATGTTCGCCCCGCCGCCGCAGCCGCAATCCAGCACCTTGGCATTTGGCGCAAGTCGTAGAAATCGAAGTCCCCACCGCGCCACAGGGCTGTGGCCCAGATTCATCATGGCAACCATAAGTTTTCCGCCGAGGCCCACGGGCTTGCGGGTGTTTTCAAAGAACGACATCTGGCCCCTCCGATTTTGTGCATTCCGCATAGGTCAATGGGAACGAGGCCTTCAGCACCGCGCTTTTCTGCACCGCCCAGCCGTTTTGACGCAGGAAACGCAGGTATTCCTCGCTTGTCCACCTGCTGTGGAGGGGGAATCCCGCCATACTCATGAAAAAGGCTTTTGCCTTGCCGGAAACCGAGTTCCCCGCGTGGGTGAAGGTTGGCGCGATGAGCACGCCGTCGTCCTTCAGTACCCGCCTGATTTCTTGCAGTGCCTTTTCCGGATGCGGCACTATGTGAAGCGCGTTGGACGCGATCACCACTTCGAAGGACTTCTGTGCATAGGGCAGGCGGAACATATCTTGTACGGAAAAGTGCAGCTTTGCGGATTGATTGTCCCGCTTTGCTTCAAGGATCATCTGTGCAGAAGCGTCCGTAGCCTCGATGTGCACCGCCGCATCCACGATGCTCTTTGCGATAAGCCCCGTGCCGGTGGCAACCTCCAGTACGGTTTTTGCTTTCACCACCGGCCTGATCAGCTCATACATCTTCTCATACGCCGCCCGGTCCTTTCGCATGAAACGGTCGTACCGACCGGCATTCTTGTCCCAGAAGCCCTTGCGTTCGTGCATGGCTATCGCCCCCCAAACAGTTAGAGCAATCTAACTATAACACACGAATCATGCAGTAAGATAAGGCTAACCTTATTTCTTGGCCAAGACGCATCTCTTCGGTTTTGCTTATAACGGTGTGAGTCAGATACTAAGCTGGAGCTGAAGAAGGAGCTTGGCGGACAGGTAGGTCGATACCGGTTCCCGGAACGGTGATCCAGCCAATTACACCAGGGCTCTAGTCATGCAGGTAAACCCAATCCATGACGGGAAATAGGTCCTTTTCTCTAGCTCGACGTCTTTCGGAGCTTGACGATTTGGACTGATGGAGGTGAGAAGTCCCTCACTGCGCCAATACCAGAAGATTGCGCTATAGACATCTCTCCGACCCTTTGAATCACCCCTTTTCACGCCACCCGCTACGAACCCCGGCGGAAACTAGGGAGTGATTAAAAAGGCGACCTGCGGTTTTGCGAATCAATTGAGTCATTCACAAAATCGCGAATTAAGGGCCTGATTCGCCCAAATTGCGCACGAATTGGCCCTTAGGCGGTACGACGCGACACGCATCGACAACACTCGGCCTGGATTAGTCACTGAGCGGGAATAGCGGGAACTGGCTTTTGAACTCGCGTTTTGATACCGTCGAGTACCGCCTGATGCTGTTTCGGCGCCGCCATAGAGTAAAGCCACCAGCGAAATAACGGGAATAAAAGCCTCCGGACCCTCTGGTTCGGAGGCTATCTTTTTGCATATCTGCCTAAAACGACTCCTTGCCAAAGCCCCTTGAGCATCGGGCGGCATTATTGAGTGTGGGCGTTATCGTAGGTATCTTTGATTTCTTCTGGCAAATTATCGGGAATCAGCGCCTTCACTCTATCCTCGTTGCCATCTTGGATTGCCTGCTCGTAGTACCAGCATTTGAACTTCAGCATGTCGAGCGCGCGGTTCATGTTCACGATCTCCGACTCCATGTGGGCCTTGCGCTCCTCGAACATGGCCTTGCGTTTGGGGTATGTTGAGGGACCCTCTGCGCACCATTCCATGAACAGCCGGATGTCCTTGATCTCCATTCCAGCCTTCTTTAGGCATTCGATGACCCGAAGCGCTTCGAGTTCCGTATCGCTGAATCGGCGAATGCCGGATGCCCGCTCCAGCCCCGGGAACAATCCCTGCTTGTCGTAATATCGCAGCGTTGAAGCGGGCAAACCGAACATTTCCGCCACCTGTCCGATTGTGTACATGGCTCCTCCGAAACAATGTCGAATTCATTCCTTGACCTAAAGTCAGGTTTAGGTATTACCTTCATTCTCGTCAATGTAAATCGGGAGCGCAAGGGGTATTCCGTAATGGGCAAAACGGTTTTGATAGTTTCTTCAAGTCCACGAAAGAATGGCAATTCCGAGACGCTGGCGGAGGCTTTCGCCAACGGCGCGCGGGAGGCAGGTCACAGCGTTGAGACCGTGCGTCTGCGCGAGAAGCAAATGGGCTTCTGCAGGGGCTGCCTTGCCTGCTTAAAGTTGGGGCGTTGCGTCATCCAAGACGATGCCGTGGAAATTGCCGCCAAAATGCACGATGCGGATGTGCTGGTGTTTGCAACGCCCGTCTACTACTACAGCGTCTGCGGCCAGCTCAAAACCATGCTGGACCGCGCTAACCCGCTTTTTGGCTCCGATTATGCATTCACCGAGGCATATCTGTTGGCGACGGCGGCGGAGAACGGGCGCTCGACCTTCGACGGGGCGAAAAAGGCGATGCAGGGATGGGTTGACTGTTTCTCCCGCTGCACGCTCGCTGGAACGGTTTTCGCCGGCGGCGTGAACGGCGTGGGCGAAATCGCCGGGCATCCCGCTCTGGAGCAGGCGCGGCGAATGGGCATGGGAATCTAGCCGGGCTGTTTGGCCGCGCGGAAACAGATTTGTGCCAAAACTATCGACAGGAGGAAATCGATCATGGCAGTTAAACAGACGGCAGGCAGAGACGCCCTGGGGGAGTTCGCTCCCAAATTCGCACAGCTCAACGACGACGTGCTGTTCGGCGAGGTGTGGAGCCGAGAGAGTGAGCTCTCCCTGCGCGACCGCAGCGTGGTGACGGTGGTTGCCCTGATGTCGCAGGGGCTGACGGACTCTTCGTTCAAATATCACCTGATGTCCGCAAAGAACAATGGAGTGACCAGGACGGAGATAGCGGAAATCCTTACGCACGCGGCGTTTTATGCGGGTTGGCCCAAGGCGTGGGCTGCCTTCCGCATGGCGAAGGAGGTCTGGGCGGCCGACGATGCCGCCGACGCAAGGGCTCAGCACCAAAACGAGATGGTTTTCCCCATCGGTGCCCCCAACGACGCCTTCGCGAAGTACTTTATCGGGCAAAGCTACCTCGCGCCCCTTTCCACCGAGCAGGTCGGTGTCCACAACGTGACGTTCGAGCCCGGCTGCCGCAACAACTGGCACGTCCATCACGCCAAAAGCGGCGGTGGGCAGATCCTCGTCTGCGTGGCTGGTCGAGGGTTTTACCAGGAGTGGGGAAAGCCGGCACAGGAGCTGCGCCCCGGCGACGTGGTCAACATCGCCCCGGGGGTGAAGCACTGGCACGGCGCCGCGCCCGACAGCTGGTTCTCGCATCTCGCGTTGGAGGTTCCGGGCGAGGAGACCTCCAACGAGTGGCTGGAGCCCGTGGGCGACGATGCATACCTTAAAGCGACCAACAAGGAGGCTTAAGCACCGTCGCCCGTCCGCGCCGCCGAGAGCAGCGCGCCCAAATCTGCCTGAATCGCCTCTGCCTTGCTTCCGAGCTGCAGCGGAGCCGAGCCGTTCGAGATGTTGACGCTCAACAGGTGCGCATCCGGCAGCTTCGCGGTCATGCTCCAGAACGGGAGCGTGATGATGCCGGGGGTCATCTCGCCCACGCCGAGCTCCAGCAACAGCACGCGGCGATCGCTGCGCTCGCGCACGAAGCGCTCGTATCGTCCGAGGCTCTCGCGCCAGGCCGCACCCTGCAGAAACGTGTCGTCGCGCACCCACGGCACAAGCTGCCAGCCGCAGTGCGGGCATCGGGGGACATCCTCGCTGAGGACCTCGAACCCCGCCATGCCCGCGAGCATGCGCTCGACGTAGGGGCTCGCGTCGAAGAGCTCGTCGCAGCATGGCTGCTTGCACTGAAGGTGCGCGAAGCTTCCCTGATAGTTGCAGATCCTCTCGGTGGGAAACGTCTTCTCGACTTGGGTGTCCACATTGGTGCTCAGGATGAAGTAGTCCTTATGGCCGATGAGGGACCGTAGGTCGAGATAGGGCTGCGAGGCCAGCTCGCGCAGCATGAAGTCGATGTATCGCGCATAGTATGCCCACTGCTGCTCGAGGCTGGGGTAGAGGTGGTAGAAGCCGTCGAAAAGGCTCTTGACTACTTTCGATTGATGCTCAGTGCCCATTGTATTCGCTACGATTAAACTCGGCACAGGGGATACTGGTTTTCCGTGTGAAAACGCTCATGCCGCTAAATTGAGCGACCGCCTGTACTGCAGCGGGATCATCCGCCCGAGCGATCCCTTAATCCGTCGCCCGTTGCGCCAATCGGCAGAAGCCACGCGTGGACGCTAATCGCTCGAGCGAATCGTCGTCGGTTTCCGTTTAACGATTTCTTTTTCCGCTATTATCCGACCCTCGGACTTCCTCGTGATAGAAGTAGTCCACGATCACCGGATGCCCCTGGGGGACTCTGCCATAAGGCATTTCGTTGTCCACAAAGGGGCAATCGTACTTCTTGGCCATTTCCTCGGCTTTTACTTCAAGCGCTTCAAAATAGCTACGGTTGCGCTTGTTATAGATCTCATCGTAAAGCGGTACGAGATTGGGATGTTTCTCGGCGATATAATCCAGGATCGCTTTTTTGAAACCACCCCGAAGATTGAGATTTTCGAGCCAAAACAAATCGCACCGATCTTTTACTCGCTCAAAAATCATCTCAAAATCCGTGATGCCGGGAAATACCGGGGACACGAAGCAGACCGTACGGATACCTTCGTCATACACCTGCTTCATAGCAGCGATACGACGCTCGATGCTCGACGCGGAGTCCATATCGTTCTTGAAGTTCTCATCCAGCGTGTTGATCGACCATGAAATGGTCACTCGTCCAAGCCTCTTCAGCAGATCGATATCCCGTACCACAAGATCGGACTTTGTGCAGATCAGAATATCTGCATCGCTGCCAATCAGCTGCTCCAGGAGTTTCCTGGTATTCCCGAATCGCTCCTCCTGTGGATTGTAGCCATCCGTCACAGAACCGATAACCACCCGCTGTCCAGCGTATTTCTTCGGATTCTTGATTTCCGGCCAATGCTTCACATCAAGAAAGGTGCCCCATTCCTCCTTGTGTCCGGTAAAGCGCTTCATAAAGGAGGCATAGCAATACTTGCAGGCATGCGTGCAGCCTACATAGGGATTGACCGAGTAGCCGCCTACCGGCAGGCTGGACTTGGTCATGATGTTCTTTGCTTCCACCTCATTGATGAGGATTCCATCGATCACTTCCGCCATGTTCTCTGCACCTCCAGCACTCTTTCGAATTCTTCCGGCAATTCCTGAATCATGTTTTCGTCCCCTATGACAGAGACGAGGTCTTCCTTCATAAACATTGGAATGCCAAGCGCGTGCGCCTGGTCCGTCAAAGACCATGCCCACTCCGGTTCCGTATGAACCTTCCTGCTCTGCGCCCCGGTCATGGTACCGACGACGATCCAGTTGATTCCGGAAAGGTCGACCGTACCGGGATCGTCGAATAGCGGCTCAAAAGTAACGAAGAAGTGATTTGCTTTGACGTTTTTCCGAAGGGCGTCGATACGCCACAGCTCCGCTTTCCTCGTCACCGTAACGCCGAACCATGCGTTTTCCAGGTCGGTATCTAAATCCAGCAAATCGGGTCTCTTGGTCAGGAACAGGAACTGATGCTGTGGATTCTCATGGATCTTTGCAAATACCTCGTCTCGCCATTCCAGCTTCCACCCGGAGAGATCGCTCATGCCGGTAAGGAGAAAGTTCTGCGGGCGTTTCTTTTCCATCATCTTGAGCTTGCTCGGGAAGAACGCAGGATCAGCGAAGTCGTCAATCATATGCCAACGTTTCACATTGTTACGGGCATAGCAATATGGACACCCCACCGTGCAGCCGATGACGATATTCATATTCTGAATCTGATTTTTGATGCAGATGCTCATAACGCCTGCCTACCTGCCTCTCCCGTAAACACGCAATCAGCCTTCCCCACCTTGCGGGCAAAAGCCTCGATATCTTGCTTGCAAGCAGCAGGCTCGCAATCGCTCAAATCGTATGACGTGCCGCCGTTTCGATAGACGGCCCGATGGGAAAACGATCGGCTGACAAGCCCGATGCCGAGCTTCTCGCACAGGGTCATCCGTGCTCCCTTTCAGCTATAAAAAACAGGTGTCTATAAACAGTATCCTTGTTGATTTTCGCAGGGGCAATGAACAAACGCGTGCACCTGTCGATAAACGAACAGCTACTGGACATTGTCAAACGACTCAGATTGGAGAGGCGATGGGAGAAACCAAGATCGACCGCCGGCGGCGCTACACCCTCTCGGTCATACAGGAGGCGTTCTTCGCGCTGCTGGCCGAGGTCGGCTTCGCGAAGATGACGGTGGCGGACATCTGCCGCCGCGCCGAGATCAACCGGGGAACGTTCTATCTGCATTGCGAGGATAAGTACGCGCTGCTCGATGCGCTTATCGACGAGGCATTGGCAACGGCTCCCCCGCTTGAGGGGGTTGAATCGGCAACGCTTTGCCAGCGTCCGTCGGCAGACGACGATTATCGCCTGCTTTATTCGGACAGCGACTCATACGCTCGCGTAGTCCAGCGCGTCATAGAACGCGGAGCGGAGCAGATGGTTCCCTGGGTCATGGAGAAAACAGGGCTTTCACGCGAAGACGCCTTCCTGCTCTTCGTCCACAACGTCCAGGGCGATCTGGCCGTCAACCGCCTGCTCGGCTGGAGACGAGGCCCCGAGTTCGCCCATGCCCAGGAGCTGCTCAACGCCTATTCCGAAGGGGGCTTACTGGCGGTATCCGCTCTTCGCGATTCCGATAACCCATCGTGACCTGCGATTCAGGAATACCAGCCTCCGAGCCCTCTCGTTCGGAGGCTGCGGCTAAAACCTCATTGCGCGTCTACCGCTCCGCGTTACTCGCCACCTGCCCGCGCCACCGAGAGCAGGGCGCCCAAATCGGCCTGGATCGCCCCTGCCTTGCTTCCAAGCTGCAACGGAGCCGAGCCGCCCGAGATGTTTACGCTCAAAAGGTGCGCATCCGGCAGCTTCGCGGTCATGCTCCAGAACGGGAGCGTGATGATGCCGGGGGTCATCTCGCCCACGCCGAGCTCCAGCAACAGCACGCGGCGATCGCTGCGCTCGCGCACGAAGCGCTCGTATCGTCCGAGGCTCTCGCGCCAGGCCGCACCCTGCAGAAACGTGTCGTCGCGCACCCACGGCACAAGCTGCCAGCCGCAGTGCGGGCATCGGGGGACATCCTCGCTGAGGACCTCGAACCCCGCCATGCCCGCGAGCATGCGCTCGACGTAGGGGCTCGCGTCGAAGAGCTCGTCGCAGCATGGCTGCTTGCACTGAAGGTGCGCGAAGCTTCCCTGATAGTTGCAGATCCTCTCGGTGGGAAACGTCTTCTCGACTTGGGTGTCCACATTGGTGCTCAGGATGAAGTAGTCCTTATGGCCGATGAGGGACCGTAGGTCGAGATAGGGCTGCGAGGTCGGCTCGCGCAGCATGAAGTCGATGTATCGCGCATAGTAGGCCCATTGCTGCTCGAGGCTGGGGTAGAGGTAGTAGAAGCCGTCGAAAAGGCTCTTGAAGCCAAAGGCTTGCTGCCAGTCCGTCATTCCGGCGCGCGCCATGCCTGCGCGGTTGTAATGGTTGAACCCGGCGGCGCTTGACATGCCCGAGCCGATGCCGACGATGATGGCGTCGGCATCGTCGATAAGGCTTCGAAGCCTTATCGCTTCTCTTTCTAGGGACGGCATCGGGCGATCTCCTCGAAAGCCGGGGCCATATCGCCGTCAATGAGAATCGTCTCGCACGATGCGTCGGGCGCCATGGCCTGGCTGTAATTGAACACGATGTAGGTGGCGTGCTCGCAGGCGCTTGCGACCTGGGCGAGCATGCGCTTTATGACGCCGTTGCGCAGTCCCACGCCAAGTTCGAGGATGGCGACCCTGCCGTTGCGATGGGCTTGCACAAGGCGCTCGAGTTCTTCGAGCTGTGCCATGGCGAGGGCGTCTGGATGGGCGAGGCGCCGCTCGTCGACCGACGTGCGCGTGCTCCCCTCCATCTCGAGCACGCGGCTCTCGTCGAATCCAGCGCGTACGAAGTGCCCGTCGATATTGCACGTGATCACGAAGGTGTCAGCGTGCTCTGTAAGACGCCGCAGCCCGTTCATGAGCGGGCTGGGCTCATACTCGACATACTCCTTTTGATGGAACCGCTCGACCCATCGGCTTCGCACGCTGGCATCCGGGGAGGCGAGCCCCTGCAGTATGCAGCCGATGCCGTCGGCCTGGGCGAGGTCCCCGTACGCCTCTTGGAAATGAGCATCGGCGCAGAAAAGGTTGAGCCCCTCCGCCATGTCGAGTCCGTTGCTAGCGCCGATGATGACAAGATCCGCTTCGGCTAGCGCCCTGCCTATGCGAACTGCTTTCGCCGTCTCCATGCGCTACCTCCCCAGCGTCTTGCGCACGTCGGCGAGCACGTCGGCGATGTCGGCGCGAACGGCGAGCCCCCGATCCTCGATCGCGCGGGGGAGAAACTGCGTCTTGTTGTTTACGGCGATGTAGCTGGCCTGCGGTAACTGCGCCGTGAGGGCCCAGAACGGCTCCTGGATAAACGCGGGCGTCATGCGGCCCACACCCAGCTCGAGGAAGAGGATCCTCTGCCGTGCGTGCGCGTCGAGCCAGTCGGACACCTTGCGGTACTGCTCCTCGTAGAGTTCGCCCTGCAGGAAGTTGCCGTAGCCGCGAACCCAGGGGAACGCCTCTGCCCCGCAGTGCGGGCAGCGCGGCACGAGCTCTGTCGGAACCTCCAGACCGTCTCCCATGGCCTCTACCATGTGGGAGACCGGCTCGACCGCGTTCCACACCTCGTCGGTGCAACAGTGGGAGCACTGAAAGAAGCGGTGGTCGCCTTGGATCTCTGCCACTTTCTCCCAGGGATAGAGCTTCACAAACTGCGTGTCCTGGTTGGTGGTGAGCACGAAGAAATCCTTCTCGGCGATAATGGTGTCGAGGTCCCTGTAGGGCTTGCGCAGCGGGGCGTTGAGCGTGGTGTCGAGGAAGGTGGCGAGGTATCCCCAGCGCGCCTCGGCGGTGGGCCAGCGGTAGAACGACCCCTCGAAAGCGCCCTTGAAACCGTAGCGCTCGGCGAATTTGCCGAAATGCCTGCGATAGGTTGCGTTGTCCTCGTAATAGAAGTCGCCGCCGCCCGCCGCGGAGAGCCCAGAGGCCCCGCCCACCAGCACGCAATCGGCTTCCTCGATCATGCGGGCGAAGTCCCTGATTTGCTGGTCGTAGGGCTCGGGCTCGCGGTCACTCAGCTCATAGGGCGTGCCGCCGCTGCGGTAGGCGGCCTGAAGGGAAAACGATTGGTTGGTGAGCTCGATAACGAGCTGCTCGTACGTGGTCACTGGATACCTTCTTTCAGCTATTATAAACAGGTGTCTATAAAAAGTATCCATGTCGATTTGCTTAAGAGCAATGAACAGCTTCGGCCTGCTGTCGATAAACGAGCGTTTGCCGGGCATTGTCGAGCGTTGCAATTGGAGGGGTAATGGAAGCGGGGAAGATCGATCGTCGCCGACGCTATACACTCTCGGTCATACGGGAGGCGTTCTTCGCGCTGCTGGCCGAGGTCGGCTTCGCGAAGATGACGGTAGCGGATATCTGCCGCCGCGCCGATATCAACCGTGGCACGTTCTATCTGCACTACGAGGACAAGTTCGCCCTGCTCGACGCGCTTATCGACGAGGCCTTGGCGGCGGTGCCGCCGCTCGAGGGAACGGAGGCGGGTGCCCTCTGCCAGCGTCCGCCGGCAAACGATGACTATTATCTGCTCTACTCGGATGACGACGCGTACGCCCGGGTGGCACAGCGCGTCGTCGAGCGCGGCGCCGAGCAGATGGTTCCCTCGATCATGGAGGAGACTGGGCTTTCGCGCGAGGACGCCTATCTGCTCTTCGTCCACAACGTCCAGGGAAATCTCGCGGTCAACCGCCTGCTCGGTTGGAGGCGAGGGCCCGAGTTTGTCCACGCTCAGGAGCTGCTCAGCGCCTATTCCGAAGGGGGCATGCGGGCGGTATCGGCTCGTCACGATCCCCTGTAGTTGATTTTGACCGCAGGCCATTTCAGGCAGGCGACGTTGCTATGGCCCCTCTTTGGTTTTCGATGTTGTATGAGGCAATCGCAATCGTTTTGAGCTTCTTTAGGGAACTTGAACAAGAGATATGGCCTGCTGGCGATTGATTAACTCCATTCGTTTTGGTTACAAAAAACATGCCGCGCGCCTGCAGCATGAAGGAGAGGGAATCCTATGAATATCGTTGTATTGAGCGGCAGCCCGCGTAAGGGCGCCAATACCGATACCATGGTCGAGGTGTTTGCCGAGACCGCGCGTGAGGGCGGTAATACGGTTGAGGTCGTTCGCGTTGCCAGCAAGAAGATCGCCGGCTGCTTGGGATGCCAGTACTGCTTCGCTCATGAGGGCGTCTGCGTGCAGAAGGATGACATGGTCAACGTGATCGAGTCGCTGAAAGACGCAGATATGGTCGTCTTTGCTTCGCCTATCTACTGGTTCGATATCACCGCGCAGGAAAAGGCCGCCATCGACCGTCTGTACGCTTTCGGTGCCACGGGATTCCCGTTCACCAAGACGGCCCTTCTGCTCGATAGCCACAGCCAGGGCGTCTATGACGCGGCGATCGCCATGTACAAGTCAACCTGCGCTTACTGCAAGTGGGCGGACCAGGGCATTGTCACCATCAGCGGTATGACCGAGCGCGACAGCATGGCCTCCTCGCCCAAGCTGGAAGAGGTGCGAGAGCTCGCTCGCAAGCTCGCCTAAGGGCAAGAAGAGCGCATGGCAATCGGTGTTGGTGGAAATGCTTGCTGTCCTTACCGAGAGATAGGGGCGCATTCCCTCAAGTGCCGTATAGAACAATTTTTAAACGCAGAAAAATAACTAAAAACAAATTAATCCGCGTTAAAATATTGTCAAATAGAAGTTCATGAGGGAAGGTTACGTATGCGTCGCAAGGCAGACGAGCTCCTTAGGGAATGGCGAGACAGAGCTGATAGAAAACCTTTGCTGGTCAAAGGCGTGCGCCAGTGTGGCAAGACCTATTTGCTCAGAACGTACGCCCAGGATCTTTTCGAATCGGTTGTCTACGTTAATCTTGAGAACGACCGGTCGGCGCGAGCGGATTTTTCGGGCGGTCTTGACCCTCATTCGATTGTGCGCGCGATCGAGGCTCGTACGGGACAGCGTATCGTGCCTGGCAAAACCTTACTGTTCGTTGACGAGATTCAGGCATGCGAGGAAGCGCTTACTTCCCTTAAATACTTTTGCGAAGATGCTCCCGAGTATTACGTTGCGGCTGCTGGGTCGCTTCTTGGGGTTGCCATTAACCAACAGTCGTATTCGTTCCCCGTCGGAAAGACCGACTTGATTGAGATGACTCCACTCGATTTCGAGGAGTTTCTCTGGGCGATGGGGCACGATCAGCTGGTCGACGAGATACGCTCATCATTCGAGTTTATGGGTCCTCTTGCGCCAAGCCTTCATGAAAAGGCGCTTGGGCTCTATCGGCAGTATCTTGTTGTTGGCGGAATGCCCGAGGCGGTCCAAACGTACATCGATGATCAGTCAATCATTGATGTGGCCGAAAAGCATCGGATTATTCTCGACGGATACTCCGCCGACACTAATAAATATGCTGATGAGCGCTTGAGCGCAAAGACGCGTGCGTGCTTCGATTCCATTCCACAGCAGCTTGCCAAAGAGAATCGTAAATTTCAATACAAGGTAGTGCGAGCGGGGGGCAATGCGTCTCTCTTTGGAGATGCTCTCGACTGGCTTGTATTGTCGGGTACGGTGGCGCGCTGCAGCCTAGTCGGGCAGATCGAAAGCCCTTTAGAGGCCTTCGTTAACCCTTCTGCTTTTAAAATCTATCAGGCGGATACAGGGCTGCTCGTCTCCAAGGCCGGTGCTCAACGCGCCGATATTCTTGCCGGTATCGGCGGCACATTCATGGGTGCACTTACCGAAAACTACGTTGCCCAACAGCTTTCAGCCATGGGCTATCCGCTGCATTATTGGACGCGAGATAATCGCGCGGAAATCGACTTTGTAGTAGAGAAGCAGGGATGCTTGTCTGCGATTGAAGTCAAGGCGGGAGAGAACACAAGATCTCGAAGCCTGTCCTCACTTAAAAAGACCCATCCGGGCGTGCGCCTTATCAGGCTATCGACTAAGCCCTTTGGAATGAATGATGGGCTTATGTCTGTTCCACTTTATGCGGCATTTTGTCTATAGGGATGATGCTGCTGTAATGCATGGGGCCCGGAGCGCGATGTTGCTGCGCTCCGGGCCCCGCTGCTTAGTTAAACCATGACGGTTTGGCTGCCGTCGTCCTAGTCAAACAGACTCGGCATGTCGTTTTCTTTCATGAGGGCACCGGCAGAGGGCAGGCTCTGCGCGGTGAACTTTTCAGCCGAGACGCCGGCGCCAAGAATCTCCTCGGTCGTGCCGACGGTGGTGACCGAGCGGCCCTTCTTGGCCGTGAAAGCCTGGACGCCTTGCGTGTTGGTGGTCGTCTTGGTCTTGAGCAGAGACGTGTTGAAGTTCATCAGGCGGTAGTCGCTCGAGACCAGCGCGATGTCGCGATCTTCCTTGAGCACCTGGGCATACAGCAGCTTGCTGCCACCATAGATGGCGTTCTTAAGGCGCTTGCGGTTGGTCTTGGTAACGTATCCAGAAAGCGCGACACGCACCACGCGGCCGTTCTCAAAGACGAACAGCACGTCGGCCTTGTAGTCCTCGGGGTCGATGACCCAGATGACGCTCTCGTCGGGTTCCATCTCGAGATCGGTCGGAAGGTACGAGCCCAGCTGGGCCGACTTGGTATCCTCAAACGCCGCGACCTTGCACTTGTACACCTGGCTCTTGTTGGTAAAGACCAGCAGCTCGTGCGTGTTGGAGGACGGGAACTCGATAAAGGGTTTGTCGCCGTCCTTGTACTTGAGCGTGGTCGCCTTCTTGAGCACGCGGTCCGTCATCTTCTTGAGGTAGCCATCGCGCGAAAGCATGATGGTAACCGGGTACTCCTCGACCTCGGGCTCCAAGCTTACCTCGATAACCTCATGGGGCTCGATCCTGCCCGTGCGGCGCGGCATCACGTACTTCTTGTTGACCGCGGCCAGCTCGTCGCTGATGACCTTCTTGATGTTCTCTTCGCTGGAGAGGATCTCCTCGAGTTCGGCGATCTCACCCTCGAGCTTAGCGATGTCCTTGGTGCGGTTGAGGATGTACTCCTCGTTGATGTTGCGGAGCTTGAGCTCGGCGACAAACTCGGCCTGGGTCTCGTCGATGTCGAAACCCTTCATAAGGTTGGGTACAACCTCTGCCTCGAGCTTAGTGCCGCGGATGATGGCGATGGCCTTGTCGATGTCGAGCAGAATTGCCTCAAGGCCGTGCAGCAGGTGCAGGCGCTCGGACTTTTTGCCCAGGTCAAAGTTAATGCGGCGACGCGTGGACTGAATGCGCCATGCGACCCACTCGTGCAGGATCTGACGCACGCCCATAACGCGGGGATAGCCGTCGACCAGCACGTTGAAGTTGCACGAGAATGAATCCTGCAGCGTGGTCGAGCGATAGAGCTTGGCCATGAGCTTATCGGGGTCGACACCGCGCTTAAGATCGATGGCGATGCGCAGGCCCGAAAGGTCGGTCTCGTCGCGGATGTCGGCGATCTCTTTGACCTTGCCCTCCTTGGAGAGCTTGACGATGCGCTCGATGATGACATCGGTCTTGGTGGTGTAGGGGATCTCGTAGACCTCGATGATGCGCTCTTCGGGAATCCAGCGCCAGCGGGAGCGAATCTGGAAGCTGCCAAGGCCGGTCTCGACGATCTTCTCCATCTCCTCGCGGCGGTAGATAATCTCGCCGCCGGTCGAGAAGTCGGGCATGGGCATGTACTCGAGCAGGTCGCAGTCGGGATCCTGCAGGTAGTGCATCGTGGCGGTGCAGACCTCGTTGAGGTTGAAACCGCAGATGTCGGACGCCATGGCGACGCCGATGCCCTTATTGGCCGAGACAAGGATGTTGGGGAACGTGGTGGGCAGCAGGCGCGGCTCCTTCATGGCGCCGTCGTAGCTGTCGACGAAGTCGACCGGGTCCTTGTCGATGTCCTTGAAGATCTCGGCGCTGATGGGGGAGAGCTTGGCCTCGGTGTAACGCGAGGCGGCGTAGCTCAGGTCGCCCGAATAGTACTTGCCAAAGTTGCCCTTCGACTCCACGAAGGGGGCAAGCAGCGCTTCGTTGCCCGTCGCCAGGCGCACCATCGTTTCGTAGATCGCGGCATCGCCGTGCGGGTTGAGCTTCATGGTCTGGCCCACGATGTTGGCGCTCTTCTGGCGCTCGCCCTTGAGCAGACCCATCTTGTACATGGTGTAGAGCAGCTTGCGATGCGAGGGCTTAAAGCCATCAATCTCGGGGAATGCGCGCGAGACGTTGACGCTCATGGCGTAGGGCATGTAGTTGACCTCGAGCGTCTGCGTGATCGGCTGGTCGGTGACCTCGGAGTGCAGGCCGATGACGTTCTCGGCGTTGACCTGCTTTTTCTTTGGCTGGTTCTTCGTCTTCTTCTTTGCCACGATTTCCTCTTGAACTTCTTATGGGTCGTCGTTATCGATTTGCTGCTATTGCAGGTCCAGCTGGTCCAGGTATTCCTTGCCGTGCTCGGAGATATGGCGCTTGCGGCCCGCCTCGTCGTTGCCCAGCAACAGGTTGAACATGGTTTCCATCTTGGTGACGTCCTCGGGCTCCACCTTGATCAGGCGGCGCGTCTCGGGGTTCATGGTGGTGAGCCACATCATGTCCGGATCGTTCTCACCAAGACCCTTGGAGCGGTTGATGGAGCACTTCTGGTCGCCGATCTCCTTGAGGATGCCGTTCTTCTCGAGCTCGGTGTAGGCAAAGTAGGTCTTCTCTTTGCAGTTGATCTCGTAGAGCGGCGACTCGGCGATATACACGTAGCCCTCGTCGATAAGTGTGGGCACCAGGCGGTAGAGCATGGTGAGCACGAGCGTGCGGATGTGGTAGCCGTCGACGTCGGCGTCCGTACAGATGATGACCTTGTTCCAGTTGAGGTTGTCCAGGTCAAAGGCACCAAGGTTCTTGATGCGCTTGTCCTTGATCTCCACGCCGCAGCCCAGCACGCGCATAAGGTCCATGATGATGTCGGACTTAAAGATGCGCGGGTAGTCCTCCTTTAGGCAGTTGAGGATCTTGCCGCGGACGGGCATAACGCCCTGGAACTCGGCGTCGCGCGACGTTCGGATGGCGCCAGCTGCCGAGTCGCCCTCTACGATGTAGATCTCGCGACGGTTTTTGTCCTTGGAACGGCAGTCGATGAACTTCTGCACGCGGTTGGCCATGTCGGTCTTCTGCTGCAGGTTGGTTTTGATGCTCTGGCGGGTCTTCTCGGCGTTCTCACGCGAGCGCTTGTTGATGAGCACCTGCTCCACAATCTTGTTGGCGGCGTCTTTGTTCTCGATCAAATAGGTCGAGAGACGCTCCTTAAAGAAGGCGGTCATGGCCTGCTGGATAAAGCGGTTATTGATAGCCTTCTTGGTCTGGTTTTCGTAGGACGTCTGGGTGGAGAAGCAGTTGGTCACCAGTACCAGGCAGTCCTGGACGTCCTGCCATTTGATGCCGCTCTCGTTTTTGTTGTACTTGCCCTGTTGCTTGATGTAGGCGTCGACGGCGCTGGTCAGAGCACTGCGGGCCGCCTTCTCGGGCGAACCGCCGTTCTCGAGCCAGGAGGAATTGTGGTAGTACTCCTGCATCATGAAAGTGCGCGAGAAGCACATGCAAGCAGTGATTTTTACGTTGTAATCGGGCAGGTCCTCGCGATCGCGACCGCGACGGTCGGCCTCGATAAAGAAGGGCTCGGTAAGGTAGTCGGTACCGACCTTCTCGAGCACGTAGTCCTCGATGCCCTTGGGATAGCAAAAATCCTCTTCGGAAAACTCGCCATCGTCGCCCTCGATGCGCAGGCGGAAGGTCACGTTGGCGTTGACCACGGCCTGACGGCGCATGGTCTCGCGATACCAGTCGTGGGGAATGCTAATCGAGGTAAAGACCTCAAGATCGGGGCGCCACTTGATGGTGGTGCCGGTGCGGTTCTCGTCGCTGGGCTCAATCTCGAGTGCCTTCTTCTTGGCGCCGACGACCTTGCCTTTCTTAAAGTGCAGGGAGTATTTGTTGCCGTCGCGCCAGACGGTGACGTCCATGTACTCGGAAGCGTACTGGGTCGCGCACGAGCCCAGGCCGTTGGTGCCGAGCGAGAAGTCGTAGTCGCCGCCCTGGTTGTTGTTGTACTTGCCGCCGGCGTAGAGCTCGCAGAAGACGAGCTCCCAGTTAAAGCGCTTCTCGGAAGGGTTCCAGTCGAGCGGGCAGCCACGGCCATTGTCCTCTACCTGAATAGAGCCATCGCGAAAGGCGGTGAGGGTGATGAGCTTGCCGTAGCCCTGGCGCGCCTCGTCAACGGCGTTGGACAGGATCTCGAAGGCGGCATGCGCGCAACCGTCGAGTCCGTCCGAGCCAAAGATGACGGCGGGGCGCAGGCGTACGCGCTCCTCGTCCTTGAGCTGGCGGATACTGTCGTTACCATAGTTTGCGGTGTTTTTTGCCATACTCGCTCTCTCGGTGCTCCTTTGCTGCGTTTTAGTCATATAGATAGTCAAGGTAGCATAGCCCAGGCCTTGGGCGATTCCAACCAACACGAATTCCATCGAACAATAGTTCGATTAGATAATGGATGCTTGGGATGCGGGTGGGGTCTGTCCTATTCAAAGATCTGCGGCAGGTCGATGAAGACGGTTCGATCGCTTTCGTCAGCTTCGAAGCCCGAACGGGAGAAGAATCCGTAGCGATGGCATTTGAGCCCCGTTGCCTCGACTTGGGTGATTTCCTCGTCGACCATTTTTTGCGTGACGGGGGATTTGCGGAACTTTGCTTCGTAGAATGCGTAGCCCTCGGGGTCTTGCGTTACCACATCGAATTCGCCGCTCGTTTTGTTTGCGGGATCGTCGTACCAGTACTTGCCTATGGCATCGAAAGCCGGTTCGATCTTGCCAGTCCTGTTTTGCCGTACGAGGTATTGACGGCAGATCTCCTCGAACATATGTGGAGTGTAGTTTTCCTCGAAGTCTTGGGAGACGTGACGATCATAGAAGACTTCCGGGTCGAGCAGCTGACGCGCAGAAGCATTGCGGAAGACGTAGCGATAGTAAAAGAGCGAAAGTGGGTCCACCACAAAGTAGCCAGACTTGCGCTTATTCGTAGGGTCGTTGATGGGTGCACGCTTTTGGACGATTTCGAGTGACATGAGCTTGTCGAGTACGTCTGCCATGGCCGGACCGCTCGAGACGTGCGACTGTGCCAGCACGTCCCCCCAACGGGAGTAACCTTGTGCGAGAGCCCCGAAAACTTCGTTGGCGTTGGTCATCTTCGAGATCTCGGCGTTGAGATAGGACGGTACTTCGCTTTCTAAGCGGGCGCCAGGTTCTGTGACGAGCTCGATGATATTGTCGCGTACGCTTTGGGACTGATCGATGAGGCGATTGTAAAAGGGGATGCCGCCAAAAACGCTATAGAGCCGCACCTTGTCCTCGGGTGAGAACGCGGGATAGAACTTTGCAGCGTCAAAGTAATCCATGGGCTTAAGCTCAAGCGCGAGATCAATTCGCCCGTAGAGGGGGCTTTCATGCTCGATGAGAGATTTCATAATCTCAACATAGGAGCCGCACAGGACAATGTTTAAACGTGAGTCTTCCCTGTGAGCGTCGATTGAGGTCTGGAGAATGCTGTCTAAGCCTTTAACCGCATCTCTCAAGTAGGGGTATTCGTCGAGAACGAGGGTAATGTTCTTGTCTTTGGCTTGGGCAAACAGAAATTCGATGAGCTCGCGGATGCCCGTGAAGGCGAGCGGAGGAAAGCTTAGCGCTTCAGCAGCAAGGGCGGACAGACTCTCGAGGTTGTCTGCCTCGGAGGTTTGGCGGCACTCGTAATAGATCGTTGCGACGTCCGATAAATCGGTTAGCGCCTGCTTGATGAGCTCACTTTTGCCGACGCGACGCCTTCCGTAAATGAGAACATTGCGCTGCTCGGGCGCATTGAGTGTTTTCTTAATACGGGCGAGTTCAAGCTCCCTGCCAATGAATTCCACTTACTCGGTTCCTTCCGACTCGGTTTTGTCCGAGTTAATTGTATCGCATGAACAAGTTTATGCTCGAGTTTACTCGGACAAAACCGAGTCGGTTCTGTCCGAGTAAGTTTGAATAGCGAATCGAAATTGTTATGTCCACATGGCGATGGCGAACATGGTTTCCATAAGCGCCGCGTTCGCGCTTGTTATTGTCGCAATGCGCTGTATCGCTGAGGCGCAGATCGTATCGCTCGAAAGCGTCTTTTGGTTGGCGAACCTGGCCACGGGCGTGTTCTGCGGTGCGACGATTTTCGCGGCCACGTTTGCTGTCCTGTGCGCAACGTTTTTCACGGCGAAAAGACGCCGTGCCAAGCTCGAGGCAGAACTCGACTCCTCGGACGACATTTAATGCGCAATGGGCTGGCTCTGGGTATTCAGAACCAGCCCATTTTGATGTTCGATGAGCCGAGTCGGCGCCTCTCACAAAAGTAACTAGGAGCTAGCGAGGCCTATCCGAATTGTCCTCATAGGCGGTGTCTTCTTCGAGCGCCGTGCGGCGGGCGCTGTAGGCGACGAGGCCGGCGCCTGCCACGGCGAGTGCTGCCGCGGCTGCCGTAAGGGGAGCGTTGACATCGCCCGTGCCCGCAAGCGCGCCCGCTTTTCCGGAGCACTTGTTATTGCCGTGGTCCTTGCCGCTGCCGGAGCTGCTTCCGCCGGAGCCGCCGCCCTCGTCAGCACCGCCGTCACTCGAGCCACCGTCGCCGTCCGCCGTCATCGGGGCGTCGTGAAGCCCTGTCGTATCCGCGCTGTCGCATACGCCGACCTGCACTTCCGAGCGTTCGCATGCCGCGTCGGGTACATGAAGCTCGTGCAGTACGGCGCCCAGCGTCGAGTTTGCGCCCGGTCGAATTTCCTCGAACGTTACGGGATCGAGCGCCACCAGATTACGTGCCTTCGCATACAGCGTTACGCGTTTGCCCACTTCGTCGCTCCAACTCTCGGGGATGGCGAAGCTCATGCGGAACTGTGCCGTGCAACCCGGTGCCAGCACGGCGTTGCCGTTGTCGGCTACCAGCGGGTGCGTCGCAAAATGTTCGCCCAGCGTCTCGAGTGCGTACTTCACGTGTGACATGTCGTTGGCCGAAGCGTCCTCGGCAAGCTCTGGATCGTAGATCGATGCCATACGTGCGTTCACTCCGAATCCGATGGATGCGCTGGAAAACGGCTGGCTGGAGCCCTCTCGATACAGATCGATCGTGCCGGCGGTCAGCAAGGTGTTGCCGTCGTTTCGCACCGTGACCATGAAGGATTCGCCTGCTGATCCGGGCACCACCGCGCCCGAGGTGGCGACCGCCCCCGTCGGAGTGGCACACGCCACCAAGGGCACTTCGATGCCGTGTAGCTCTGCCTCGCTCTTCTCCGCGCTCACAATGTGCGTGGCGAGCGCGGAGAGCATGCCTCCCGACGTCAAAAATGTCGTTATCTGATCGACGGGATGGTCCAGTTCGCACATCACGAACGGCTCCGTGAACAGATCGCCTGCCAAGGTGCTGGCGAAGATGCGGAAGTGCTTGCCCATCACTGCTACCGGGTTGCCTTCTTCGTCGTAGGTTTGTCCCACTTTGCCATCGGTGTTCTCTACATAGAGCACGCACCTGCCGTTGTTGCTTACGCTAAACGATGCCGGGCCACAGCCTGCGGCACCCACGGGCTGCGTTGCAAATGCCGATGCGCCTCGCGTCCAAGTAATATGCTGCAGTTGCTCGTTGACGGTTGCCAAAAAGCCCGAATGTTGCGGCCACGGCACCGCATGGGGTACCGTGGCGTCTGGTGGCATAACGCTCCAGCCCGCAATGGACTGGCCGATCACGGCGTACGATGCGCAGCCGCAACCCTCTGCGGTCTCGTACGCAACGGGCACCACCATTTTGCGGTTAATATTCTCGGGTTCGCCCAGCTCGATACTCGACGGTGCTTGCGGAAAGCGGAGAACTTGGCGGAACGTCAGGCTGTCGCCCGAAACGTCCGACCACAGGGTGAAGCACTCCAGCGCAACCTCAGCCTCGCTGCCGAGCGCCTTTTCTGCAGTGGCTCCGCGGCGGTGGAGGTAGGCACCCGACAGGCGTCCGTCGACCAGCGTCTTACCCACCGTGATACGCGGGCACTGCAGGCAATGGTAGCCATCCTCTTGCAGGCGGCCGCGCGAGATGCTGCGCCATGACGTATGCGACACCACGCGAACTCCGCCGTTGCTTATGCGCAGGCGCACAACGGACAGTATGCCGGCTGTGCTCGCCGCATCGAAAAGGGTGTTGTCGCCGGCGGGGCGCTCGCCCGAGACCAGCAGCACGTAGGCGTCCTGGTTTCCTCTTCCGTCCGTATATTCCACCACGTCGAAGTCGTAATCGAATATGCCGTCGCGCTCCACGTCGCCCTCGCCAAACCCAAGGGGAAAGTCCACGGGCGTGGGAGCGGACCACGTGCCGTTTGCCTTTGTGTGCACCACCAGGCGCGAGCGGCCATTGTCGCTGTAGCGCACCGAGGCGATACGGAACAGGCATTCTACGCCGGCAATCATCGTTGGCTTCATGTGGGCTTCGCTGAGCACGCCGGAAAACAGCACGTTGTCGCTCGAGGGTTTTATGCCGCCACGCTCGTCCTCCGACACGCCGGCAGAATTGGCGTTCGGGTCCGCAACGGCGTTCGTTGACTGACCGATGTAGGTGTACTCATACATCGGCGCGGCATTTTCGTCGTTCTCCATCAGCGCGTGGACGAAATGTTCGACCTGTCCCGTGTCGTCGCTCTCCGCGTTCGTCTCGAGCTCAATGCGCGTGACCGTTTGATCCCAATCGCGCACGACAGGCGCGGCGTTTACGGCAGTGGCCTTAACCTCGGCGCGTGCGAGCAGCTCGGCGTTGGTGACGATGGTGGCCGATGCGATGAATTGCGGCACGCCGCCCGCCTCGATGTTGCTGGGCGTGCCGAAGCGGGCATCCAACGTGTAAGGCATATCTCCACCCAATGCGAGCTCAGAGCGCTGGAGCACATACTGGTTGCCATTGTTCACCGACATATTCCACGAATCGAGGAGTGTGGGCCACGACCCCGACCAAGCCTTGGTGGTCCACTTGAACATTACGAACTGGAGTATCACATCGACATCGACGTCTGCACCTACGCGCAGTCGCGGAAGCTGGTGTCCATCTGCCTTCTCGTACCCAATGAACAGCGTGAGGGATGCGGCGCCGCGCACGGCAGACGAAGCGACGCCTGCAACGCCGGCGCCAAAGGTGACGGCAAGCCCGATCTGGATGGTGAATGAGCCCGAGGTGTTTGAAAAGTCGAGCGAAATGTTTTTAAAAAACGCCGCGCCGCTGCCGTGCGTGTGGGCACCCACGGCGAGCGCCAGCTTCGCCAGCACCCAGGGGTTGACGTTTAGGAAAAACGGCACCGGTCCTAGGGTAAACTGCTCGGTCCAATTGAGGTCGGTTCTTACTTGAAAGAGCGCCTTAATATTGCCGTATGCGGGGTCGTTGTTGTTGCCCCAGGTTTTGCCCACCCAATCGTAGGCGAGCGAGCCGTACAGCTGTGTGGCGATATCCATCGTGAACAGCAGCGTGCAATGGTGGCGAAGGAGCTTAGTGTTTCTTGGATCGGTTCCCGAACCGGCACTCATACTCTTGTACTGATTCCACTTCCCCTCCATCTCGTCGAGGTAGCGGTTTGCCTGCTTGGCGCCCGACTCGCGCGGCGATTTCTTCCAGTACTCCGGATCCGGATTGCCTGAATCGTTCATGTAGCCGACCGGTTTGTATCCTCCGCCAAACAGCACGTACCCGGCAAAAGAGAAATCGAACAAAATGGGGAATGAGGGCATCCAGCACGTGAACTTATTGCCGCCGATGCCGGGAAACGCCGCCGGGAAATCAAACGGAGTGACCTCTTGGTCCATGGTGGTGGGGACGATAGTGGTCGAGCCCGATTCCGCCTTTGCCGCCGGCGCGGTGACAACGGTCATGGGGGAGGAGAGCGTGTAGGTTTTGCCCTGATAGTCGAGGACAAAGCGCAATTTGCACCCTTCTTCCAGAAGGCCCGATGCCGCGTCGAGAAACTTGTCTTCGAGTGTGAACGTCGCCAGATTATCTGCGCCCGATGCGCTGGCCTTGACTTGGCCAATCTGCGTGACGGTTTCGGGCGAGCTACCCGTGACGGGCATTACCTTGTTGATGTGCAACGTTGCCTGTCCACCCTGTGGCAGATGCGCCTGCACGGTAAAAGCGTGCGTGTCGGGCTGGTCGTTTGCCGTGTCGTCCTTCGGCAGTGCCATAAACGTGGCGTCGGCGTACTGGATGTCCCATTCGTCGAATGTGAGCTGTCGAAAGTACGGCTCGCCATCGGAGAGCGGACGTGTGGGTGCGGTAATGGCGGTGCCGCCTTGGACACGTGCGAGGGGAATCTCGACATCGCGGTAGCCTTTCATGCTGATGGAGATACCGCCGTTAAAGTCGTACGCGTCGAGAAGCGTTGCCTCGTCCACGTAGCCTTCCGAAAGCGGCGCGATCTCAAAGATGGCCGTGCCTTCGTCATCGGTCGTGGCGGTGAGCTGCTTGCCTGCGGTATAGCGCGATGTGAGCGTGACCTGGGCACCCGTAATGGGCGTATTCTTGTTGGCGACGTCGACCACGACCACACCAAACATGGTACGCGAGAGAACGAGCACCCTGAAGGGGTCTTTTTCGTCGGCATAGGCTTCGGTGGGCGCGAACGGCAATATAAAGGCGTTTGCGCTTCCTGGCACGCGCGGCAACATAATGCTTGCCAGCGAGGACGCTCCGGCAACAAGTAACGAACGGCGATCAAGCATCTTTGGCTCCCATCCCGCAGGTATCGGTGGAAATAATCCAATTTTGCGAGAAGGTGCCCCGTGGCGGTAGTGCCGTTCAAGGGTCAAAATGTCCAAATTAATCGAGCGAAGCGCCGGGTTCCGGAACGCGTTCGATGCGCTTGGCAGCCCGGTCGCTAACGCAACATATGGGCGACCAGCTCGGCGCGGGTTCCGATACCAAGCTTGGCATACACTCCTGATAGGCGGTTTTTAACGGTGCCCGGCGATACTTCCATGTGGCGTGCGATTTCGGCGTTGGTCCATCCGCGGCAGGCGAGCATGGCCATGGTGAACTCCGTGGTCGTTAAATCGTCGGCCACGTCCTCGCCCGAATCGGGGTTGTGGATGCGCCGCCAGCCGTAGCTGAAGCGGTACGTGATCTCGATGATGCGCGCGAAGTCGTCAGGGTATTGCGTTTTTAGGCATGCCTCGATGAGTCCCTGCAAAAGGCCGTGGTGCTCGCCAATGAGCTCGATAAGGCCGTCGGGACGCGCAATGTTCCAAGCGGCTCCGAAGTGCGTTTTTGCGGCGTCGATGTCCCTGAGGCTCATGCAGGCCATGGAAGCCGACAGGTGCAGGAACAGCTCCGAGATGGGATAACTTCCCTGTTTCATGATCAGGGCATTTTCCGCCATGCCTAGGCTGCGGCCGTATTCGCCACGCAGATACAAGGCGTGCGCCATCACGTAGCTGGCGAACAGGCGCAGGCCTTCGGGCAGATGCGCCGCAAGCGGATAAAACTCTTCGGCGGAATGCGGGGAAGGCAAGTGCAGCAGGACGCTCGCGGCGGAGGCGAATAGGATATGCGTGGCGTGGACGGCGGGCGATTCCTCGTCAGTTGGCGTATCGAGGATGCCCGCAAGGCAGCGGCGGGCATCGGCGATACGATTGAGCGACAGACTGGCATATCCGCAGATAAGGCATGCGGAATAACGCAGTGCGGGGTCGGTGGCGTCAAGATAGGGGCGTGCTGTCTCGGCGGCGGGTGTGGCCTGTCCGCGAAAGTACAGCGCTTCTGCCGTGGCGATGGTGCGCGAATCGGGGTCGGAAATGCCTGCAACCGCAGCGTCAATCTGCCCCGGCACAAAGGCAGTGCACATCAACGGCATGGGAATGCGCGGGTAGCCATCGCAGTCCATCTTCCATCTCCCATCAGGTGGCAACATTAGCAGCAATTGTACCCCTGCTGCTCGGGACTGGAATTTGTGAGTATCGCCTACGATTATGCCGAACGTATAAAGGAAGAGTCTATTGTCGATGCTCCCAAGGTGGCTACCGAAGCCTAGCTGACCTCGACATTCGGAAAAATTGCCACCCCTGTAAAAAGCTCTGCCGCAGCGATGGGAAACGCATCTTCTGGGCATTCCGTCGTCTCCAGCCAGCGCTGGACTGCTGCTGTCGCCTGCGCGTTGGCGAGCGGGGCGTGGGGACCGTCCGGCGACCAGCGGTGACGGGCGAGCCCTGCCGCGTGCGTGGGCCTCCATCGGCGTAGACCCATGACCCGCATGGCATCGGAGAAGTCCACCATGGCGTCCAGGACCTTACCGTCCGGCACGTCCAGCCTAGCGGCTCTCTTGAACCCGAGGTCGAAGGGGGAGCGTTGTACAAGGCATATGGGGCCGAGTGGAAGTGGATCAAAAGAGCGTTACTTGACGTTTCATGCATAATGCCAACCGCCCCGCGACATCACGTTCGCAGCGCGCAGGGGCCGGAGAATCTTCGCTATGAGAGTTGACGTCTAATACCTTGCATCGTATAGTGTGTATAGCATAGTATATGACGAGAGGGGGTGTGCGGATGGAGGCACAGATGAAGCGCGGCTTCCTGGAGGCCTGCGTGCTCGCGGCCATCTCCGGCGAGGAGTCCTACGGCTACCAGATCGTGAAGGACGTACCGGCGAGCATGGGGCTCACGGAGTCGACGCTCTACCCGCTACTCAAGCGCCTGGAGAAGGCCGGGTGCATCACGGCGCGCTCTGCCGAGCACAACGGGCGGCTGCGCCGGTACTACCGCATCACGGACGACGGGCGAGCGCGCATCGAGGAGTTCCTGGCCGAGTGGCCGTCCGTACGGGAGATTTACGCATACGTTGAGGGGGCGCACCATGACGCGCGATGAGTTTCTGGGCCGGTTGGGCGAGCTGCTCGCCTGCCTGCCGGCCGAGCAGGTGGAGGAGACCAAGGCGTTCTATGCGGAGGCCATCGCTGACCGCATGGAGGACGGTATGAGCGAGGAGGAGGCCGTGGCCGCCATGGGCACACCCGGCGAGGTGGCGGAGGCCACGCTCGACGACCTGCCCGCCGTGCCGCGCGCGATCGCGAGGACGCGCCGGCGCAGCACCACGCTGCTGTGGGTGCTGACCATCGTGGGCTCCCCGGTGTGGGTGCCGCTGCTCGCCGCCTTCGCCGCCGTGGCCGTCACGGTCTATATCTGCATCTGGCTGCTGGCACTCTGCGTGTGGATCGTCGCGGCGGCACTCGGGGGCGTGGGCGTAGTTGAGCTCCTGCTTGCCGTAAGCGGCGTCACCATCGGCCACTTCCCGTACGCCCTCGCCTCGGCGGGCGTGGGGCTCGGCCTCGTCGGCGTGGCGCTCTTCGTTGGTGCTGGCGCTTGGGCCGCCTCAAAACAAATTGCGCGCCTTTCGGCGCTCTGGGCGAGGAAGGCCGCCTCGCCCTTCTGGAAGGGCAAGGGCGAGAAGGGCGGCGCTGCCGCGCATCTCGCGGCGTAGAAAGGAGTGAGTACCATGACCAGCGCGAAGAAGATCTACCTCGCCGTGGCGGGCGGGCTCGTTGCCGCGGGTGTTGTCCTCGCGGGCATTGGCTTTATCGCTTCGGGCTTCGACCCGGCCGTGTTCACAACCCAAATCGACACGCGCGACAGCACCATCGTGCTCGGCGGCGTCGAGGTGGACGACCCGATGGGCCTCCCCCTCATCGAGCAGCTCGCCAATCTGGGCGAGATCGACACCTCCGGCGTCGCGGATCCCGCCGCGCCCTAGGCGCAGCGAGCCCGGGCGCTCTGCCCGCCAAGCTGCGTAAGCCGGCGAAACCCGAACCTCAACCTCTACGCAACTGGCCCCAAGCCTGCGCCGATTCGCTCTCGGCGCCGCGCGGGGGCCCGTGACGCATGCCCAAAAGGTATGAGGAGAAAGGAACGCGATGACGACAACCACGCCCTTCCGCCTTCATGGGGCCACGCAGGACCGGAAGCGACTGGGCCGTGCGGTGGGGCTGTGCTTGGATTGGCTACACTGATATGGACAGTTCCGTGAGGGGCGCGAGAGACGGGACTCTGGGGAGATCTTCGAGGAGGAGTGTCTCGACTGGAAGCGCGGGTTCAGTGGAGCAGGAACCTAATCTCTATCTCTCCTGCTTTTTTGATTTGTTGAGAAGCCGGCATTTGGGGGCATTTTGGATAGCGAACAGTTCAAACAAGAAGCTGAGAAAATAGAACAAAGCCTGAGTGCCTTGAGAGTCGCCGAGCGCAATGCAGTGATTCCCTTCATGAACGGCGACTTTACCCAATGGGATCTATATCTGGCATCCTCCTCTGAGTATGCGATGAGACTGATAGACGGATTCATCTCCATGCTCGAGTCGAGGAATCTTGTTTGCGTCGCCCAGCTTCTCCGCGCACAGGTTGGAGTCTGCCTGCGGACATTCGCATTATTCGCCGCCGAAGACCAGGATGACTTTCTCAAGCAGGTGTTTCAAGGTGTGCCTGTGAACAAGCTGAAAGATTTCTCGGGTGAGAAGATGTCCGATGGAAGACTTCAAGACTTACTCGAGAAGTTCGATCCAAAGGTAAAAGATGTATACAAGGTGACGTCTGGATTCGTCCACTTCTCCATTGATGTTCTGCCGAGCATGGGTGTGCCTGGGGAGGGCTATGAGGTCGAGTTTAATTTTGGAGCCGAGCCCAACGAGAGAAACAATGCGCCTCTCGTGGAATGCGGCAAGGCGTTCTGCCACTATGTCGACCTGCATCTCCAGATGCTCCATAAGGTGATTGCTTCGGATGAATGGTATGCCGATCGATTCCGTATCGATTCCGATGGTCCTGCAGACGAGGCCTCGAAAAGCGAGAAGGTGTAGGTCGAACGCATTGACGCTGCCTTGACAGCATCCCGATATGATAACGAATGGGAGGTTCCCTGCGAAATGTGCGCCTCTGTATATTCTCGCTAGGACGCCCTCGACCGATAAGGCATCGTTGAGTTCAATTTGAGTTCAGCTCGGGTGCCTGAAATCGCCCAACTCTGATAAAAGGGGAGACGACGGTACACCACGTAGACGAGAGGCTATGGAAGTGCACGATTTGATTATATTGGCGCGCTAAACCGCCCCGCTGCCCAACTTGAACTCCGCTCACGCGTGTATGGGGCTGCGAGAGGTAACGGCCTGCGGCCTCCTTTGTGTGCTCGATGATATCTTCGAGCATGCCGGGCATGGCGGAGACATTCGCTGCAATCCAGCCGTGTTCAAGCGCCGTTTCGGATAGGAGCGAGAGGGGGCTGTCTTGCCCGTTTCCCTTGCACCCGTAAAGATGGTTGACAGTTTGGGGTCTCCCGGGTCTTTAGCTTTTACCGTGCTAGATGCCTCATGGAAACTGTTGGACTTTAATCAGACAGACCCAGCATGTCGTTTTCCTCCATGAGGACATCGGCTAAAACCGCAACACCTATGCTTGTTTAAGCAAACTTCCTGATAGTCGTGGAGCTGCTGTAGCCCGACATGCAGGACATCGCTCGGCTTAAACACCGGATGCCGCATCCGCGAAACGAGTTGCGGTGCACCCTGTTCCAAAAGGTTGCCAAGTACCATGGCGTGAGCGTTGGGGTAGCCATCATTCAGCGTGGATACATCCGGATGCGCATAGATCCAGACGATTCCAACGTTCTCGTATTTCCCGTGCAGGTAATCGAAGAGGGCAAGCGACGCCATACAGTTGCCGCCGACGGTCACGACTCTGTCGGGGTTTTCTGCCGTAAGCTTCCTCTGCGCATCCTGAATTCCCGCCAGGACTTCGTCCTCGGCGCAGATGCGAACTGCCTCCCATTTCTCATGTCCAAGTTTTGGGACGCGTTTCGCAATGCCGAGTGGGACCCCTGAACAGTCGGATCACGTGGTGGCCCCCTTTGAGAGGGTCACGAGCATGGTGGTCCCGTTCTCGGAACTTGCTTCGACCTCTACCGTGCCGCCGTGTAGGGCTGCAATCTCCCAAACAAGCGCTAGCCCGAGTCCTGCGCCGCCGTATGCCCTGCTGCGGGATTTATCTAGACGAAAGAACGGCTGGAAGATGCTCTCTCGGTACTGTTTGGGTATTCCCGGGCCCTCATCTTTGACTCGCAGGAGCACGTGGCTGTCGCTGTCGCTGATGGAGACGTTGACAGTCGAGCCGGGGCGGCTGTAACGGATGGCGTTTTCGACCAGATTGAACACCAGCCGATAGAGGAGCGTATCACTTCCGATTGTCAAAGCGTCTCCAGCACAATTGAGGGCTATGCCCTTATTCTCGGCAAGTGGCGCAAGGTCGGTGAGGACCTCTTCGGACAAGGGACCGAGTTCAACATCGTCCTCGCAAGGAACGCTGCGGAGCTCACTCATCTCGAGTAATACCTTGGTCATTCGAGACATGCGCTCGGTTTGTTCTTGTAGCAGGCCGAGCAGCTCGGCTGTTTCGGGTTGCAAACCGGAGTGCTCGGAGATGAATAGTTCAATCTGTGCTTGCATAAGGGCGAGCGGGGTGCGCAGCTCGTGTGCGGCGTTGCCGGTAAACTGACGCTGTGCAGAGAACCCTTCGCCAAGACGGGCGATCATGTCGTTGAAAGAGGCACTGCATCGTTGTAGCTCGGTGGGCACATCTTCACTGAGTCTGATTTCGCTTAGGTTGTCAGGCTGCACACGCTCAACCTGGGCGGCAAAAGCCCGTAGCGGTTTGAGCGCACGGCCGCTCACAAAGTATGCCAGCACGCCGCCAAGGAGTGTGACTCCAGCCGTGATGCACCAGGTTGTCGTGCCAAAAGACTCCTGTGCGTCGTTTACGACGATCGTGACCTTGTCATCGGGGGTCGCTTTCGTTGGGTCGAACGCCTGGGGCGAATCTTCGCCGGTTGCGTTAAAGGCCGAGATGTTACTGCCGATGGCATCCATGTAGCGCATGCCCGTATAGCCGACCAGGCAGTTTGTCAGCACGCATGCTGCACACGTGAGCAGTGCCGTCATAATCGTTATGCGCCATTGCAGAGAAAGCCTTTTCATTCGCTATCCTCCATAACGTAGCCCTCTCCAATCCGATTGCGAATCGGGTCGTATCCCAAAGCGCTGCGTAGCTTTTTGCGGAGCGACGAGATGTGAACGCGGGTTGCGTTGCTAAAGCTGTTCACGCTGCTATCCCAAACGTGCTCGATAAGCTCCTCTTGACTTACCGGACGCCCCTGATTAAGCATCAGGTATTCCAAGATTCCCGTTTCCTTGCGCGTAAGAGATAAAGCCTCACTGTCCACGGAAGCGATGCGCGCCTTGGTGTCAAAGCGGAGCTTTCCGCAGGTTAATACTATGTCGCTTTGTGTAAAGCGTCTGAGGGTAAGGCTGCGAATCCTTGCCGCAAGCTCGTCCAGATGAAACGGCTTGGTGAGGTAATCGTTGGCGCCGGCATCGAGTCCGGCGACTTTATCTGATACTTCGCCACGTGCGGACAGAATCAGTACCTTAGTCTCGCAGTCAGTTTTCCTAAGTTCCCTGAGTACGGTCATGCCGTCGATGCGGGGAAGGTTGAGGTCGAGTACCACGAGGTCGAAGGCCTCAACGTCCAGTAGGTCGAGCGCCTCCTGTCCGTCGTGACAGCAGTCGACGCTGTACGCCAAGTTTCGCAAGCTGCGCGCGATTGCGTCACACAGCGCCCGCTCGTCCTCGACGATCAAAATACGCATAACAGTCTCCTTGCACATTTCAAATCGCGCTTAACACGGATTTTATAGCCGATATGGTCCAATGGTCGCGTAACGAAAGGAGTGGTCGTGTTGTTCAAAGCGGTAAAACCCGTGGTACAGGTCGCTTTGTTGATCGTCGGAATTGCCATGGTGTGCTTTGGCGTTATGCGTGGCGAGGCGGATGCCGTGCTGGCCAAAGCGATTAGGCTGTGCTTGGAGTGTATCGGAATTGGATAAAAGAGAAAACACTGCGTCGCATGTTTTGGCCCGATTTCGCGGATTCATTCAGGCGGCGGCGACGCTGGTCACCAATATTCACCTGCCAAACTTTGCCAAAGGCGGCATCTATCAGGGCGCGGGAAAAACAGTCTGCGTACCTGGACTTAATTGCTATTCGTGCCCCGCGGCATCGGGTGCGTGCCCCATCGGGTCGTTCCAGTCGGTGGTGGGTTCATCCAAGTTCAACTTTTCTTACTACGTCACCGGTACGCTCATTTTGCTCGGCGTGCTGCTGGGACGCTTTGTATGCGGCTTTCTATGCCCGTTTGGCTGGCTGCAGGAGCTGCTTCATAAGATTCCCGGCAAAAAGTTCTCCACGAAAAAGCTCAAGCCGCTCACGTACATCAAGTACGTCGTGCTGCTGTTTGCCGTGGTGCTGCTGCCCGTCTTGATGGTTAACGACGTGGGCATGGGCGACCCATTCTTTTGCAAGTACATCTGTCCGCAGGGTGTGCTCGAGGGCGCCATTCCGCTGGCCATCGCCAATGCCGGCATTCGATCTGCGTTGGGACATCTCTTTACTTGGAAACTTGCCGTTCTCATTGCCGTGGTAGTGCTGAGCGTTTTGTTCTACCGCCCCTTCTGCAAATGGATTTGCCCACTCGGCGCATTCTATGCGCTCATGAATAGGGTGTCCTTGTTGGGGATTCAGGTTGACGCGTGCAAATGTGTCTCGTGCGGCAAGTGCTCAAAGGTTTGTCAGATGGACGTTGATGTGGTCCGCGCGCCCAATCATGCCGAATGTATCCGGTGCGGAAAGTGCATCGGGGCCTGTCCCGTCGATGCCATCAGCTATCGCTATGGCCTGGATGTGTCGGCGGAAAAGCTTCCCTTGACCGCTGATAAAAAGTAAACAAGCTTCGACAAAACGGAGGAATGACTATGAAGCTTTCTAAGATTGCGGCCCTGTTTATGGTGCCGGTATTGGCCTTGTGCCTTGTGGCATGTTCGGCGCCCGGTGGCAATGCGAGCGAATCTGCGAGCTCCGATCCTAAGATCGCAGAGCTCACTGCGCAGAAGCCGGCCAATGCCGACGAGGCCGCCGAGTTGTATGCAAAACTCATGCAGAAGGAGAACGAGATCTTTTCGAGTGATAACGCGCTGTGGGAAAAGGTATTCAATGCGGCAAATAAAGACTCGACAATGATTGAGGACGGCAGCAATTACGGCGATTTCCTGCTCAAGACCATCGACGGCGCCAAGGATGAGTTCACGGCGGATGAGCTTAAGACGCTCAAGGCCGGTGCGCAGCAGATCAAGGAAATCGAGGACAAGCTCGAGAGCTTGGAGAAGGAGTTCCCCGGCTGTGGAAGCACGCCGAGCGCAGGCGAGAGCGTCGACGCTTCGACCGCTGGCATGACGGCTGGTGCCAATGCTTCGAGCGAGGCGACGAAGTTCCCCAGCTTTATGGGCAAGGACCTGGACGGCAACGACGTGAGCAGCGACGAGCTGTTCTCTAAGAACAAGGTTACCGTCATGAACTTCTGGTTCACCACTTGCAAGCCGTGCGTGGGTGAGTTGGGCGATCTTGAGAAACTGAATCAGGAGCTTGCCGAGAAGGGCGGCCAGGTCGTGGGCGTCAATTCCTTTACGCTCGATGGCAACAAGGGCGAGATTGCAGATGCCAAGGACGTGCTGAGCAAGAAGGGCGTGACATATAAGAACATCTGGTTCAAGTCGGATAGCGAGGCCGGTAAGTTTACGTCAAATTTGTTCTCGTTCCCGACAACGTATGTCATCGATCAGAATGGCAACATCGTAGGGGATCCAATCGTGGGAGCCATCAGCTCCGCCGAGCAGCGCGCAGCACTCGATAAGCTTATCGACCAGGCGATTGCGAATAGCGAGCAGTAGAAAACGCGTAAAGCATAGCGTGGATCGTGTGTCGCTGTGCAAAGTAGTCCGCTACCTTTCAAGATAAGCTCCACCATTTAGAGGTCCCACTTGGGGCCTCTTTTTTGGACGTCGTCCCGTTCGTTTTTTGATGCGGTTCCCTACATTCCTCACTGGTGTCGGTGAAAAATGGGAATAGAGTAGGACAAACGCGTCGAATACGAACGGCGGAGGAGAGCGGGCAGGGTGCCTGCGCAGGAGAGGTTGCCGTCCATGCTGGAGCTCAAAGGTATTTGCAAAAGGTACGTTACGCAGTCGTTTACGCAGGTGGCGCTCGACAACGTAAGCCTGTCTTTTCGCGATAACGAGTTCGTGGCCATTCTGGGTCCCTCGGGTTCGGGTAAAACTACGATGCTCAACGTTATCGGCGGACTCGATCACTTTGATTCTGGCGACCTGCTCATCGATGGCATTTCGACCAAGGACTTCCGTGATCGCGATTGGGATGCTTATCGCAACAACCGCATCGGCTTTGTGTTCCAGAGCTATAACCTCATTCCGCATCAGACCATCTTGGAAAACGTGGAGCTGGCGCTTACGCTCACAGGTGTGGGGCATGCCGAGCGCCGCCAGCGTGCGCGCGAGGCGCTCGAGGCGGTTGGTCTGGGCGAGCACGTTAACAAGCGCCCGAGCCAGCTATCGGGCGGGCAGATGCAGCGCGTGGCCATTGCCCGCGCCTTAATCAACGATCCCGAGATTGTGCTGGCTGACGAGCCGACCGGCGCCTTGGACTCAACGACATCCGTACAGGTCATGGATTTGCTCAAGGATGTTGCGCGCGATCGTTTGGTCATCATGGTCACGCACAATCCCGACCTGGCATACCAATACGCCACGCGCATCGTCAACCTGGCGGACGGCAAGATCACCGACGATTCCGATCCTTTCGATGTCGCTGACGCCACGCGCCACGAGGCTAAGCCTACGCGCAAAACCTCGATGAGCTTTGTGACGGCGCTGGGGCTTTCTGCCCGAAACCTTATGACCAAGAAGGGCCGCACGGCCATGACTGCCTTTGCGGGCTCGATTGGCATTATCGGTATCGCGGCGATTCTGGCGCTGTCCAATGGCGTAAACGGCTACATCAAAAAGGTCGAGGAGGATACGCTCTCGAGCTACCCGCTCACCATTTCCAAGCAGGATTACGACCTGTCGTCCATGATGGGCGGGCAGGGAACTGCGGATGATGACTCGCCTGAAAATGTTGATTCGTCCGACGACAGTGCCGGCGGCAAGGCTAAGGGAACCGATAAGATTCCCGTGGTCACGGCCGTAAAGGATATGTTTGCGAGCGTTAAGTCCAACGACATGACGAGCTTTAAGGCATGGCTCGATGCCGGTGGCGATGGCATCGATAAAGAGGTCAACGCCATTCAGTACGGTTACGGTGTATCGCCGGTTGTCTATCGTGCCGGCAAGGGCGATGAGAAGCCTGTCCGGCTGGTGCCCAACGCCATGACCGAGGCCATGAGCGGAGGCGCGAGCTCGGCGGCAACGGTGGGCATGGAATCCATGGGAACCTCGGTCTTTAACGAGATGATTGACGACCAGAGCCTGCTCGACAGCCAGTACGATGTCGTCGCCGGTCATTGGCCCACGTCTGCTAACGAAGCCGTAATGGTGCTTTCGAGCCGTGGAACGGTGGGCGACTACACGCTCTACAGCATCGGCGCGCTGGATATCAACGAGCTCAACGACCTGGTTAACAGCGCCATGACGGCTGACGGTAAGATCGAAACGCCCGAGACCGGCGCCGACTTTACCTACGACGATGCGCTGTCCACGACGCTTAAGGTGCTGTCGCCGGCCGATGCCTATCGCAAAAACGAAGAGACCGGCATGTGGACCGACATGTCTGACGACGCCGACTTTATGACCGCCAAGGTTGCCGACGGTATTGACGTGCACATTGTGGGCGTGGTGCGACCTAACGAGACGGCCAATGCGAGTGCGTTGTCTCCGGGCATTGCCTATACGCATGCGCTGACTCGCCAGCTTATGGAGCGCGCCGCCGATTCGCAGATTGTGCAGGAGCAACTCGACCACCCCGAGACGGATGTCTTTACGGGCAAAACCTTCGACGAACTGCAAGGCGAGGCCAAGCAAGGCGTGGATCTGGGCAGCATGTTCAGTGTGGACGAGGCAGCGCTCAAGAGCGCGTTTTCGTTCGATACATCTGCGCTCTCGGGTGCGGCCGGCGGTATGGACCTGTCGGGTCTTGACTTGTCCGGGCTGGACATTGACCTTTCGGACGTTGGCAAGGACGTCGACATCAGTGACATCATGGCCAAGGCGCCAACCCCAGATTTCTCGGGTATCTTTGACGGTCTGGAACTCACGCCCGAGCAAATGCAGCAGGTGGGAACGCTTGCCAACCAGCTGTTTGAGGGCTTTTTGCAGTCTGATCAGTTTAAGGCGCTGACACCCGATGATCTTAAGGACGCGTCAAAGCTCTCTGCCGCATTCTCGACATATCTTGAGAATGATGCCGCAGCCCAACAATGCCTGGCTCAGCTCAAGGCACTCGGTGGCGATGCCCTGGCCGAGCGCCTGCAACAGGCGATGACCGACTATGTGCAAAAGCAGCTGGCTCCGTATCTGCAGCAGGCTATGGATCAGGTGATGAAGTCGATCAGCGACCAGATTGCGGCGACGGTGTCAGCTCAGCTCAAGGCAGACACGGCTGGGCTTATGGACCAGATGGCGACGCAGATGTCTTCGAGTTTTGCCAACCTAGCGAGCGCTATGCGTGTGGATGCGAGCGCCTTTGCCCGCGCCATCCATTTCAACATGGACGCCGAGGACCTGAGTTCGCTCATGATGAGTTATGCCAAGGCGTCGCAGCTCACCTACGACAACAATCTGACCACGCTGGGCTATGCGGATGAGGCAGACCCCATCTCGGTCAAGATTTTCCCGCGCGACTTTGAGGCCAAGGAGCGCGTACTCGACCATATCGATGCGTACAACAGGCAGGTCAAAGCCGCCGGCCACGACGAGCAGGCAATCTCGTACACCGACTACATGGGCATCATCATGGGTTCGGTGACCGACATCGTGAACACCATCAGCTTGGTGCTCATCGCATTCGTGAGTATCAGCCTGGTGGTGAGCTCCATCATGATCGGCATCATCACCTACATCAGTGTGCTGGAACGCAAAAAGGAGATTGGCATCCTGCGTGCGATCGGCGCGTCGAAGCGTAACGTGGCCAACGTATTCAATGCCGAGACCTTTATCGAGGGCCTCATTGCCGGCGTCTTTGCCATTGTCGTCGTGGTGGCCGTGAGCTTCCCAGTTAATACCTGGGCGCTTGCTGCCAAACAAGTACCCAACCTGATGAGCCTGCCCGTGCAGGATGCGCTGGTACTCATTGCAATTTCGGTGCTGTTGACGGTCGTTGCCGGCCTGCTGCCTGCTCGCAGCGCATCCAAGAAGGACCCCGTCGAAGCCCTACGCTCCGAATAATGTGACAAAGGGACAGTCCCTTTGTCACATTGAGACCCTTGCGAAATCGGGGTCTAATTACCGTTCGGCAGGTTAAGAACTCCCTCTCCCCGCTTAATGCTTGACGAAGAGTCTTCTGGTTTATATACCTATCGGTAGGCATATAGGATGTATTGCCGATAGAAATGGAGCAACCATGACTCTCACCACACCAGCCAAAAAAGATTGTCTCCGTGAAAGCGGCGCATTTGCTTGGGTCGTCGTTATTGCGCTCGGCTTAATGTCCGCCGGAACAACTGGCACATATAGCATTATTGCCGGCTCATTCGTTGCTCCAGTATGTGAAGATCTGGGCTTTGACTACACTTCTTTTTCTTTCTATTTCACCGCGATTCTTCTTGGCCTTGCGCTTGGGCTTCCGCTTTTGAGTCGCTTCATTCCAAAAGTAATCGGCAAACCATGGCATATTTGCATTGAACTCGTCCTTATTGTCGCCGGCGCCGCAATGGCGTTCTACACCGAGGTCTGGATGTTCACCGTCTCCGCCGCAGTGATCGGCATCTGCTTTTCGTTTACAACGGGCGTCTGCATGTCCGATGTCATTGACCAATGGTTCAGCAAATCGTCCGGTCTTGCCATCGGCCTCGCTTGGGGCGTTAATTCTCTCTGTACGCTGTTATTGAGTCCTGTCATTACGCTGGTCATCGAGCAGCAAGGCTGGCGTACGGGATACATCGTGCTTGCGGCCGTTTCTGCAGCTATGATTTTGCCTGCAAGCGCATTTATCATTCGCCTTAACCCCTCTGATCGCAACATGCTTCCGTACGGAGAGACCGCCTCCGAAACCCATGAGAGCTGCAGCGCCGATGAGCAGGAAGATGTTCTTTCGGGCATGGCACTCCGCGATGCCGCGAAAACGCCGTCTTTTATTCTCTGTGTCCTCTTGCTTTGCGTGGCGCAGCTCACCTGCTGCATGAACCAGCTGTTTCCAACCTATGCAAGCGAGGTCGGTTTCAATCCTATCGTAGGAAGCTTAATGGTCTCGGCAGCTTCACTCTCCGATATCTTCCTAAATCCCTTCGTGGGCAAAACATGCGACAAGCTTGGCGCTATTAAAGCAACGGTCGCATGGACAGGTGTCAGCATTCTTTCATTCCTGCTTCTTATCATTGGCGGAAGCAATGAGACCGTTTCCATCATTGCAGCTGGTGTAAACGATGTCATGTTCGCCATCGTTGGAACCGCAATGCCGATGCTTCTACTCTCGCTCTTTGGATCACGCGATTTTGGAAGGATCTATTCGATCGTTTGCTCAGCGGGCTATGTCGTCGGTGCTTTTGGAATGCCGGTCATGATGAAGGTTTACGGCATGGCGGGGTCATTCCAGGGAGTATTTATCTTCTGCATTGCCTGCAACCTTATGATTGCTGCGTTTGCTATCGTTTCCGGCTTTCTCAATAAGGCTGCTGAAAAGTAATAAGCGCCGATTTGCATCGGCATAGATTGCCACGCAACAGGGGTTGACTCCAAGCCAGACTGGAGTCGACCCCTGTTTTCGTTTTTAAAGGTTGCCCGCAGGCACCATGGGTGCCAACATGCGCTTCAGCTTGGCTGGTTTATTTGAACATAAGCTCGACTATTCCCGCCCAAACCGCTTTTTCATCAATATCCTCACCTTGAGCGACCGTATTGCTTGCTCCCTCCAGAACGGTATAAAGAATTTGTACGTAGAGCATTACGTCGGCGCTATCGGAAAACGCGCCAATCTCTACACCATGAAGAAGGATGTCTTTAAGCGCATCCATGGTTCGTTTGGTCGCCGTCGCTTGACGTTCCTGAACTGCAGGAATTCGATTTGCTTGAACGCTAACCTCGGCCAGCACGCGCCGGCGCTTTTCATCGCTTCGATAGCCACCTATAACTGAATTGCCGAGCTCGATAAGCGCGGCCTTGAACCCGTCCCTATCGACTATTAGCGAGTAGTCGCGCTGATAGTCAATGGTCGGAAACATGCTGTCCAAGAGCGTAGTGAAAATCTCCTCTTTAGAGGGAAAGTAGTAGTACACCGACGGCTTGGATATACCGACAAAGTCGCAAATCTTTCCGATAGACGCTTTGTCATAACCGACTTCTGCCACAAGATCGTACATTGCGTCCAATATTTTTTTTCTTGTGCTCACGCTGCATTTCTCCATCGCAAATCACTTCCGCACTACCAACATTATTAAGGATGGCAACGGAACATCAATTCGTGTCCAAACATGACCACTATATACGGTGAACGGTATGTATCAGTAGGCGAGCGGCAATTATTCAAAACTATCTACCGAACGGTAGGTATAGTAGTACTATAGCAGGTGAAACCCCGCTATTGTCGCGGCCGGACAGCATCGCGGGAAACCCGACGGAAGGACCAACCATGTACGAGAACTATCGTATGCCGGGCGAGTTCGAGAAGCGCTCCAACGTCTATGTGACATGGCTTCCCGATTACATCCGTGCAGAGGGCTATGATAACCGCCAGCCCTGCGTTGACGTGATCAAGGCTCTGCTCGAGTATGGCGACGTTACGGTCAACCTCAATTGCGGTACCCCCGGCTCCTATGAGGAGGCTTGCTCGCGCCTGAAGGAGGAGGGGGTTGATCTCGATCGCATCGAGATCACGCAGTTCGAAGACTCCAACTTCTATGTCCGCGACAACGGTCCCAGCATCATGGTCGACGACAAGGGCCATTCTTATATGGTCAACCCCGCTTGGACCTATTACGGCGTGTGGGACAAGAACTCCCCGGAGTGCCAGTCCGCACGTAAGGCAGCGGTTCACATGGCGGTTGCGCTCGGTTGCTTCGATATCGTCAATTCCGAAATGGTTTCGGAGGGCGGCGACCGCGAGTTTGACGGTCACGGCACTCTGATCGCAATCGAGGACACGGAATGCCGCAAGCGTAATCCCGAGTTCACGAAAGAGGAAGTAGAGGCCGAGTATAAGCGCATCTACAACCTCAACAAGGTTATCTGGCTTCCGCAGCCTATGCTCGAGGACGACGACTATCGACTGGGCATCCTCGACGAGAAGGAAGACGGAACTCCCGTCTTTGGCATGAGCTTTGCAGCTCACATTGATGAGATGTGTCGCTTTATCACTCCGAACAAGATTCTTCTTGCCGAGGTGTCCGATGAAGAGGCAGCCTCGAGCAAGGCTGGAGCAGAGTCTCGTCGCCGCATTGAGGCAGCCTACGAGATCCTGAGCAACGAAACGGACTGGGAGGGCAAGCCCTTCGAGATCGTTCGTATGCCCACCGCCGAGCCTATTGAAGTCGTTATCGCCCCTGGCGATGAAGATTACGAGCTCTATAAGGGCTTCATCGACGAAATGGGCGGCAAGTTTATGGATGGCACCCCCTGGCCCGAGGGCCCCGTCCACTTCTACGCCGCAGCGAGCTACTGCAACTTCCTGATTTGCAACGGCGTCGTTCTTGGCCAGCGTTATTACCACGAGGGCATGAGCGAGGTCGTGAAAGAGAAGGACGAGCAGGCCAAGGCAGTTCTTGAGAGCTGCTTCCCCGATCGCAAGGTCATCATGATTGATTCCCTCGCGCTTAACCTGTCCGGCGGCGGCGTGCACTGCTGGACTAAGGACGTGGCGGCCAGTCGTTAGTGAGCCTTAGAGCCTGCGCTCTTTGGCTTAGGCGCCACATGTACCGCTCCCCGAGGGATATCCGTGTTTTCCTCGGGGACACATTCAACAATAATTTTGATAATAATTCGAAAGGAAATAGGCATGAACAACAGCCTCCGCGGTCGCGACTACATCAACATCCATGATCTTTCCTCCGAGGATTTCCGCTATCTCATCGATCTTGCCTGGAACCTTAAGGCTCAGAAGAAGTCCGGTGTCGACCAGCACTACTTCCCCGGCAAAAACGTCCTCGCCAACTTTGAGTGGGGCTCGACCCGTACTCGTTGCGCATTCGAGACCTCCTGCAATGATTTGGGCATGGGCTTCACTTATCTGACCAACTCCCACATGGGTGACTGCGAGACCGTCAAGGATGCCATGCGCGTCTTTAACGGCATGTACGATCTCATCGTCTACCGCGCACAGAAGGACGAGCAGTTCCTCTATGACGTCGCCGACCTGGTTGACATCCCGGTCATCAATGCCCTTACTCTCGGCGATCACCCGACTCAGATGCTCGCTGACGCTCTTACGATGGAAGAGCAATGGGGCGGTTTGCGTACGAGCCGCGGCAAGAAGATGGCTTTCGTTGGCAACTGCGCCGGCGCCCCAGTGTGGTATGGCCGTCTGTGCGCTATGCTCGACATGGACTTCCTCGCCATCGGCCCCGACGACCTCCGTCATCAGATGTGCAAGGAAATGATCGAAGAGGTGGAGGCCTGCTACGCCAAGTACGCTCCCAATAGGACCTTTACCATCACCTCTGACCTCGATGCCCTGGATGGCGTTGACGTTATCGTTACCGAGGAGTGGCGCTACATCAACCCCGAGTGCGGCGAAGAGGTTCTGGATCCCGACGACTACAACTCCTGGTTGGGCGATGCCGAGTCTTTGTACCCCTATCGCGTCACCAGCGAGCTGTGCAAGCGCACCAACAATCCCGACATCTTCTGCATGCATGAGCTTCCCTCTGTCCATAACGCAGATCACCGTGTCGGCAAAATGCTCCTCGACCAGTGCAAGAACGACCTCCATCGCGAAATCATCACCGAGGGCTTTGAGATTGCCGACGAGTGCTTTGAGGCCAACGCTTCGGTCATCTTCCGTGAGGCAGAGAACCGTCAGCACACCATCAAGGCTGTTATGTGTGCCCTTCTGGGTCTCTAGGAGCTGTATCAATGGATAATGCAAAGTTAAAGAGCAGCAAGGTTTACGCATGGGTTCTCGTAATCGCGCTCGGCCTTATGTCTGCCGGCACGACCGGATCCTATAGCGTCATCGCGGGCTCCTTCGTCGCACCCGTGTGCGAGGAGTTCGGGTTTGACTATTCCATCTTCTCGTATTACTTCACCGCAACGCTCATTGGTCTTGCGGCAGCTCTTCCGTTTGTCGGAAAACTCATTCCCAAGGTCGTTGGCAAGGTTTGGCTCCCCGTTGTCGAGCTTATTTTGCTCGCTGCCGGCGCAGGCATGGCCTTCTACACCGAAGTCTGGATGTTCATCGCCGCTGGCGCCCTGATTGGCGTTTGCTTCGCCTTCACCACCGGCGTCGCCATGTCCGACGTTATTGACCAGTGGTTCAAAAAATCTGGTGGCCTGGCAATCGGTCTCGCTTGGGCAGTGAACTCGATTTACATGCTCATTATGAGCCCCGTCATCACCTCTGTCATCGAGGCCGCTGGCTGGAGGACTGGCTATCTGGTGCTCGCTGGCGTCTCCGCCGTGCTCATTCTCCCCGCTTCCGTCCTGATTATTCGCTATAAGCCTCAGGACAAGGGCATGCTGCCCTATGGCTACGTCGAGGGCGAGACGGTCACCGAGACCGAGGAGACGACCGAGGATAGCACGCGTGGCGTTAGCTATGCGCGCGCCATTAAGTCGCCTGCCTTCTTCTTCTGCATCGGCTTCCTCTGTCTCGTTCAGCTCACTTGCTGCATGAACCAGCTCTTCCCGACGTATGCTTCCGAGGTTGGTTTTAGCCCCATGGTGGGCGGCTTCATGGTATCCGCTGCATCGCTCTTCGATCTGTTCCTCAATCCGATCGTCGGCACCACTTGCGATAGGTTCGGCAGCACGAAGGCCATTCTGGGCTGGCTCGCTGTCTCCATCCTCTCCTTTGTCATGCTCATGATGAGCAGCGGCAACTCGACGCTCAGCATCCTCGCAGCAGGCGTGAACGACGTAATGTACGTCATCGCTGGCACTGCCCTGACCGTTTTGGTTATGGATGTCTTTGGCTCCCGCGATTTCGGTCGCATCTTCGCGCTGATCTGCTCCGTGGGCTATATCGTCGGCGCCTTTGGCATGCCCGTTATGATGAAGGTCTATGAGCTTGTCGGCTCCTTCCAGGGCGTCTTCATCTTCTGCATCGCATGCAACGTTATTATCGGCCTGTTCTTGCTGCTGGCAAAAAAGACTGGTAAGAACCTCTCCTGGGACGAATAGTTCGATTCGTCTTAGACATACGCTGTAGGGCTTAACCTGCAGCCGCTTTGGGGCATCGACTAACATCGGTGCCCTTTTTCATCGAATGTGACAAAGGAGCAGCCACTTTGTCACATTGAGTGGCATGTAAATCGAGGTCTAATACTTTTCCGAGAAGTGAACGGCCATACTTGGACCTCCGAAGCATCGACATTTTTAGACGTCAAACCCGCAGGATTTGGCTGGCAAAACCGCAGGAAATTGCATCTCGAAAGTGCCGATGCTTCGGGGGCCCGTTTTCACTCGTTCACTTCTCGGGAAAAGTATTAAACCTCGTTGTATGGGGTGCGGCTGGAGGGTGGTCATCGTTCAGTAGCTACCTCTTCCTTGTGAATCGCCTGAAGCGCAAGGCATAATGCATGTGACAAAGGGACGGCCCCTTTGTTGTGTTGATATGAGAGAAGAGTAGATGATCCTTTCGCTGGCCCCTATGGAGGGGATTACCGGGCATGTGTTCCGTCGCGTGCATGCGGAGTGCTTCGGTGCGCTCGATTGCTATTACACGCCGTTTTTGCCGCCGCCGCGGGTGGGAAACCGCTTTGGCGGCAAGGCGTTTAAGGAGATCGATCCTGCCAATAACCAGGGGCTCAACGTGGTGCCTCAGCTGATGTCCAAGAACGCGGACGAGTTTGTGTGGGCGGCACAGGTGCTCGCCGACATGGGCTACCGCGAGGTCAATCTCAACCTGGGTTGCCCTTCGGGAACGGTTGTCGCCAAGGGCAAGGGCTCGGGTTTCTTGCGCAATCTCGACGAGCTCGAGGCGTTCTTAAGCGATGTGTGCGAGCGGTCGCCGTTGCCGGTGTCGGTAAAGACCAGGCTGGGGCTGGAGAATGACGACGAATACGAGCGCGTGCTCGATCTGTATTGCCGCATGCCGTTGGCAGAGCTGATCGTGCATCCGCGCGTACAGAAGGACCGCTATACGGGCTTGCCGCGCAAAGAGTTTTATGGCGAGACGCTGGAGCGTGCGCCGTTCCCCGTGGCCTATAACGGTGACATTTTTGATCTTGAGGATATGGACGCGCTGGTGGAGGCCTATCCCGGCACGCGCCATGTGATGTTGGGGCGTGGCCTGCTCGCGAACCCCGCTCTGGCTCGCATGGTCAAGGGCGGCCCTGCTGCAACGGCTGCTGAGCTGCAGCGCTTCCACGACACGCTGTTTGCGGCATATGCAGAAGAGATTGGCGGCAATGCGGTCTTCCGCATGAAGGAGTGGTGGTTCTACGCCAAGTGCGCTTTCGCTGATCCCGCTACCGTCCACAAGATCGTACGCAAGACCAAAAAGGTCGACGAATACCGCGCTGCCGTCGAGCGCGTCTTTCGTGAACAGCCGCTTGCACCCACAGCTCGCTTCCACGGCTAACTAGTCATCGGGGGCGTTCTTTAACGACTGGTCATTTAAGGACGTCCCCAACGACTATGTAGCAAAAACATGTACACCAGCATCCAAAGATGTCGAAAAATGTCGACTTTGGATGCTGGTGTACATGTTTGGGTCCGACGGGGGAGCGGGCCTAGGCAATCAGTGCATCAAGTGTAATGAGCTCTCTGAGCCGCTCCGTGCGTGTTTGCCCATGGCGTTTGGCTTTTTCGTCAAACGCCTCAAGAATCGATTCGCCCACACGTGCTGATATAACGACGCTCGGCTCATCGGAGATTGGTGGCCTTCCCAACTTGATGGTGTGACCTTTCGGCCACTCATCTTTTTCGTAGGCTTCCGCGGCTTTCTTCAACTCTCCGGGAGCAAACCCCATCATCTTTTCGAGCTGCTTAGCATCCATGGCGCCTCCTATCGATCGACATAATGTCGAGCGCCGGTTCTCGGATTCTCTTTTTGTATACAATTTTGTAGACAAAAATACAAGCAGTTCATCGGGCTAATTAGCTTGTTTTGACCTGCCTGTTCGATAGGAAATGAGCATTGACGGCTTCGATACTCCTTTGCTTTTCAGCTTGGAATTTGGATGCTCATTGAACTTCCGGAGGGGAGCCCTTTATTAAGCTATTGAGATTCTGGGCAGGAGCTCTCACTGGTCTTCGGTAATGGGGCCAGCTTAATTCGCGACACAGTGTGTCGCGAATGGGAGTAGTCGTTAGGTGTCCTTCAATGGCTACTCATATAAGAACGTTCAAGTGTCGGATTTTGTCATTTAGTGTCGCTCTCAGCGACTATTCTGGAGGGTCGTGGTCAAAAAAGGGCAAATATGAGTACTGTTGCCATTATGGTTGCATTTATTTGCTATAAATTGTAGCTCCTGATGAGATTTGTTCCCATTAAGAGCTACTTTTATTGAACATATGAGGAGAAATAACGTCGTCTGCGGACGAGTGGAACGTTGAATAGTTCCTGAAGTGATCAAAATCGCTGCTACTAAACAGGTAGCAGTACTCATATTTGCCCTTTTTTGACCACAGCCCTCTCGGAAACCTTTCCAGAGGCGTCAAACAGCCATAATCCAAAGGTCTCCTCAAACAATTAGCCGGCCAAGAGCGTCCATGACTACCAAAAAGCTGTACGCCAGCATCCAAAGATGTCGAAAAATGTCGACTTTGGATGCTGGTGTACATGTTTGGGTCGTATGGGTTGGGGCCCTGGACGGACAGAGCGTGCGTACTAGAGCAGGTTTTCCTGCACCCACGCGATGATGTCGCTCGATTCGTAGAGTGGTTTGCCGTCGATGAACAGGCAGGGAACCTGGCGTTTTCCGCCGACGGCGATGAGTGTCTGTTCGGCATCGGAATCGGTCGAGATATTGCGCTCGGGAATGGTCACGCCGTTATCGGCCAAAAAGTGCTTGACCTTTAAGCAATACGGGCAGCCGGTCATAACGTACAGCGCGAGCTCGTGATTAGTAGCCATAGGTCTCCAATCGGTTGAGGTTTTGATTGAAATACCCAAAGCCGCCGCGGTCTATGCGCGCGTCAACGAAGACTCGATGGCCTGGACCAGAAACGCCGTGGCTCCGGTGGCGCAGGGCTTGTCGTAGTAGTCAACAAAGCGCTGGTCGGCAAGATAACCGTGGGCGAGGCCCAGGTACACCTCGTCTTGGGGCTCGCATCCCCAGTTGAGAGCAATCCAGCGACGATGCATCGCGACAAGCTTACGAGCCTCGTTGCTCTCTGGGTCGCCAATGCCCATGGCAATTGAGAGCTGGCCCAGAATAGCGCGTTCAAGTTCCTTCATGTCGTTCCATGTCTCGGGGTCCATGTCCAGCAACGCTTCGTTTGCTGCATCGATAGCCTCATCGCCGTAGCGCGCCCGCGCCTCGGCACCGTAGCGCGCCTCGTTTTCCTGCACGGTGCGCCAGCGCTCCAGTTGCGGCAGGACGGCGCCCATGAGCGAGACGGCTTCGTCGAGCGACATGCCGGTGTTTTGTGCCAGGCGCGGGGCACAATCCTCAATCATTGCCTCCATGGTGGTGTCATAGGTGTACTTGCCGTGGTCGTAGCACCACTTGCAGTAATGATCGGTCGCGGTGCCCGTGGCATCGGTGCCGCAGTCGTCGGGCGTGAGTATCATGCCGCAGCTCTGGCAATAGTGCTCAGGCATTTCGAGCAGGTGGGACAGCGGTTCTCCGGTTACGGCGGCGATGAGCTTCATCATGTCGATGCCCGGTGTGACCTCGCCGCGCTCCCACCGGCTGATGGCCTGGCGTGTGACGAAGAGCTTAGCGGCAAGCTGCTCTTGGGTAAGGTGATGGGCGCGACGGACAGCAATGAGCTTTTCTGCAAAGGCCATAGCGGCTCCTTTCTGCTGGTTGATGGCTTAAGCATACGCGGCGGCAGGCGCCCTTCCAAGCAACCGTTGGTTGCACGACGGGGGACCGCGGCGAAGAATTGCGCGCAACGCCCCACGCCTCCATGCCGTACAATGACCGGCATGGAACCTATCGCACGCATACATACCGACCTGCCGCAGAAGTTCGGCATTCCGCGCAACAGCTTTTTGGCGCCCCATCTGCAGGGACGAATCTTTTTTGAGCCGGAATTTGCCTCCAATGCAGCGGTTGAGGGCCTGGACTCCTTCTCTCACCTGTGGCTGCTGTGGCGCTTCGAAAACGGAACGCCCGGCGGCACGGCTAAGGATATTGCCGTCGACGCTAAAACGCAGGACAGGTCCGGCACCAACGCAAAATGGTCGAAAACCGTGCGCCCGCCGCGTCTGGGCGGAGCCGAACGTGTGGGAGTGTTTGCCACGCGCAGTCCGTTTCGCCCTAATCCCATCGGGCTCACCTGCGTCAAGCTTGATCGTGTCGAGCTCACCGACGATGGCCCCATCATCCATGTGTTGGGGGCCGACCTGCGCGACGGTACGCCCATCTACGACATCAAGCCCTACATTCCGTTTGCGGACTGCCACCCGGATGCGACCGGAGGCTGGATCGAGGATGCTCCGTGGCAAGAGCTCGATGTTGAGTTTCCGCAAGCACTGCAGGATATGGTCCCGCCCGCAAAGCTCCTCGGCTTGGTCGAGGTCCTTCGCCAAGACCCGCGCCGCGTGGGCAGCAAGCACGAGCCACACCGCGTCTATCATCTGGCTTACGCCGGGCTCGACATATCGTTTACGGTCGATGAAACCCAGCTAACCGTAGTTGCCGTCAACGACGCGCAAGACTAACCAGCCATTCGTCCGCACCCGTCAAATTAAGCGCCAAACCCCGCGCCAAAACCGCCCACGCTGGTGGACAATAACGCCTACCAAAACAATCAACTTTGCACGGGAGTCCAGCATGAAATACGACTTCACTTCAATCATCGACCGCCACGGCATGGACGCCATCGCCGTTGACTCTTGGGGTGAGATCCCCGGTATGGCCCCGAACGCACCCGACGAGGGCTTCGACCGCATTCCCATGTGGGTGGCCGACATGAACTTTGCCACGGTGCCCACGGTCCAGGAACACATCATTCAGCGCGCCCAGCACCCCATGTTTGGCTATTTCAATCCGCGCTCCGAGTATTTCGACCGCATCATCGAATGGCAGAGCCGCCGCAATGGCGTCGAGGGCCTGCGCCCTGAACATATCGGTTACGAAAACGGCGTGCTGGGCGGTGTCGTGTCGACGCTGCGCGCGTATGTCCAGCCGGGCGATGCGGTGCTGGTCCACAGCCCCACCTACATCGGCTTTACCAAGTCCATTGAGGCCGCGGGCTATCGTATTGTCCATAGCCCGCTTAAGCTCGACGATCAGGGCGTGTGGCGCATGGACTTTGAGGACATGGAGTGCAAACTCGCCCAAAACCACATCCATGCCGCGGTGTTCTGCTCGCCGCACAATCCCTGCGGCCGCGTATGGGAGCGCGACGAAATCGAGCGCGCCATGGACATCTATCGCCAGCACGATTGCGTGGTGATTTCGGACGAGATTTGGTCCGATATCATCCTGCCGGGGCACAAGCACATCCCGACGCAGTCGGTGAGCGAGGATGCCCGCATGCGCACGGTTGCCCTCTATGCGCCGAGCAAGACGTTTAACCTGGCGGGCCTTGTCGGCAGCTACCACATTGTCTACAACGAGACGCTGCGTGACCGCATCTGCGCCGTGTCCAACAAGACCCACTACAACGAGATGAATGTCCTCTCCATGCATGCGCTTATCGGTGCCTACCAGCCGCAGGGCTACGAGTGGGTGGACGAGCTCAACCAGGTGCTTGCCGGCAATATCGAGTACTTCTGCGATTACGTGGACGGGCATTTTGAGGGCGTGTCCTATTCGCGTCCGCAGGGCACGTACATGGTGTTTCTGGACTGCACCGAGTGGTGTCGCGAGCATGGCCGCGATATTCAGTGGCTGCTCGACGAGGGGGCGCGCGTGGGCGTGGGATATCAGGACGGCCGCCCGTTCCACGGGCCCTGCCACATTCGCGTGAATCTGGCGCTGCCGCTTTCGCGCGTAAAGGAAGCGTGCGACCGCCTGGACCGCTACGTTTTTAATGCACGGTAAGTGAGCACTGCATGCGGGGCCTTCTGCCAAGTCGGCTGGAAGGCCCCACATGGTAAAACGTCTGTAGCCATTGGGCACTCGTGTGGTTTTGTTTGCTATTATTTTTTACCATTTCAGTCTGTAAACAGGATCGTATGGAGCTCGATGAAAAGGTCCCGTCGCTCGGTTGCCATTTCGTTGTTTGTTGCGCTTGCGATAGCGTGCGCCTTTGTCGTAGCGATAGCCGGCTGTTCCGGGTCGAATGGCAGAGCCTCGACGTCTGCATTAGAAGGCCTGGATGCCTCGCAGGCCAAAGACGACAACCTTAAGACGCTCAACGTCGGCAGCGACCTCTATCCACCGTTTGTGTATACCGACGAGTACGGCGATATCGTTGGCCTGGATGTCGAGATATTGACCGAGGCTTTGACTCGCATTGGTTACAAGCCAAAATACCAGCTGATCGACTGGGAAAAGAAGAAGGAGCTGCTGGCGAGCGGCGAACTCGATTGTGTCATGGGCAGCTTTAGTATGACGGGTCGCGAAAACGAATATCGTTGGGCCGGCCCGTACCTTGCGAGCCGCCAGGTGGTCGCGGTCGATCCCCAGAGCGATATCTACACGCTTGCCGATCTTGAGGATAAGATCGTGGCGGTTCAGTCCACCACCAAGCCCGAGGACATTTTGCTCAATCGCATAAATGAAAACGTTCCGCAGATCAAGGAGCTCTACAGCTTTTCGGACCGCTCGTACCTGAACCCGGCGCTCGTCGAGGGCCTGGTCGATGCCATCGCCGCGCATGAGTCCTCGCTGCTTACTTACGAAAAAGACTATGGCGTGACGTATCGCATTCTGTCTGAGCCGCTGCTGGAGGTTGGGTTGGGCACCGCTTTCGATCTCAACGACACGCGCGGTATCGACGTTAAGCTCACCCATGCCTATCAAGAAATGCTTGCCGATGGCACCATGGAACGCCTGGTGTCAAAGTACTTTGATGACCCTTCGCCGTTTTTGAATGTGGAGGGCCTGTCGTGATTGATGCACCCGACCACACCGCTCAGGAGCGGGGCAAACGTTCGGCCCGGGTATGGCTCATCGTCGTCCTGTTGGGGATAGCGCTCTCGATTGTTGCCGGCGTGACGAGCTATGCCTACACGACAGCCCAGGCCGAGCAGCGCTTTGCCGACGTTGTCGATTACGTGGCGACACAGAGCCTTTCCTACGATGCGTTCAACAGCGCCTATGCGACCAAAAACCTGATTCGCGTTATGGAGATTGCCGGAGAGACCGCGCGCGATATAGAGCGCGACGGCTCGGTGGATAACGCCACGCTGGAGCAGTATGCCGACCAGTTCAACGTGACAGCGCTGATCGTGACGGACGCATCGGGCAACTTGGTGTCCGAGTCCTCGACGGAAGACGTGGGCTACGAGTCGCTCGTCGAGAATCTCAAAGAGGCGCCTGTGCTGGAGGTGGCAGCCCATCCGCTTAAGTCCTATACCGCTCGCATTACGCTTGCGGACGATTCGGTCGCGGACATTGGCTGCGTGGCCCGGCAGGATGGCGAGGGCATCGTTGTCGCGGTGAGGCACCAGAGCGCCAAGGCGCTCGCGAGCAATACACTCAAGTTGCAGAGCTTGCTCGATGGTTATGAGACCATCGATAGCGGTAACATCGTGATTGAAAACGACGGTAAGGTCGTTGCGACCAACGCTGTTGAGCCCGCCGTGTCAGGCGTGTTCGATTTGCCTGCGACGGATGCCATCGTTGTCAACGGCATTAAGGAGCGTTGCCTGGCTGGTAAGGTCAGATTGGTCAACGACAGCGGTGAGTGGTATCTGGGCACATTTGGTAAAGCGCGCGATTTTTACGTGTACACCTATGCTCCCGCGCAGCGTTACTTTGAGGTTGTTGCCGCTGTTGTTGCCAGTGTGTTGGCACTCTACGGCGGTGTTATAGCCACTGTTGTGTTGGTGCGCCGCCGCGCCGAGAGCCAACGCTTTGCCGACCTGTTGCTGCAGGAGCGCGACTATGGCGACAAGCTGGCAAAGGCAGCGCGCGAAGCCTCGTCTGCCAACTCTGCAAAGACGGAGTTCCTGCGTCGCATGAGTCACGACCTGCGCACGCCCATCAACGGCATTCGCGGTATGGTCGAGGTGGGCAATGCCAACGCGGACGACTTGCAAAAGCAGACTGAGTGCCGCTCAAAGATCTGGACGGCGTCGGGACTGCTGCTCGACCTTGCGAACGAGGCACTCGATATGAGCCGCTTGGAGAGCGGGCAGGTCGACCTGAATCTCGTGCCTACAGATATGGTGGCCCTCAACCGTGAGGTGTGCGATATTCTGGAGCGCCAGGCCGAGGAGCGCCTGGTGACAATTATCTGCGACCAACGGACTCTTGATCATCCCTATGCCCGGGTGAGCGTGACGCACCTCAAGCGTCTGTTGCTCAATATTGCCGGTAATGCCGTCAAGTACAACCGCCAGGGCGGCTATGTTCGCCTGACATGCCGCGAGGTGGAGCCGGTGGACGGTGTCCCCGTCTATGAATACACGATCGCCGATAACGGCATTGGCATGAGCGAGGAGTTTCAACAGCACCTCTACGAGCCGTTCAGCCGCGAGGAACAACAGGTGGAAGGCGCTTCATCGGGAACTGGCCTGGGCGCGTCTATTGCCAAACAGTTGGTCGAGCTTATGGGCGGAACCATGAGCTTTACGAGCGCCTTGGGGCAGGGGACGACGTTTACCATTTGCCTGCCGTTTGAGAAGTGCAAGAGTTCCGAGATTCCCCAGGCAGTTCGCGTGGATGCAGGCGACAGCGACGTGCTCCAGGGCCTGCGCGTTTTGCTCGTAGAGGATAACGACCTGAATGCCGAGATCGCACAGTTTACGCTCGACCGCGCCGGTGCCGTCGTGACACATGTCAAAGATGGCGAGTCTGCCGTCGAGACGTTTGCCGCGAGTGCGCCGCACGAGTACGACGTGGTATTGATGGACATCATGATGCCCGGCATCGATGGCCTTGAGGCCACGCGTCAGATTCGAGCGCTCGATCGCGAGGACGCCGCGACCACGCCGATTATCGCCGTGAGCGCCAATGCCTTTGCCGACGACCGTAGGCTTTCGCGCGAGGCGGGCATGAACGCGCATCTGAGCAAACCCGTGAGTTCTCAGGATCTCGTTGAGGCGCTTGCGCACATAGCCGCCGACGCTTCATAAACAAATAGCTCGGTTCCAATACTGGTTGGAACCGAGCCATTTTGCTATTTGCAGGACCTGTTTTTGGGCTTACTTTTCATGGATCTGCTTGCCGCAAAGATGCTCAATCGAAATCTCGTAGAGTTGGACGCCCTTGATGTCTTTGGCGATTTCCTCCTCGACTTCTTCGGCGGAAGGGTAATACTTAAGCGCGAGCTGGCGGACTTTGTCCTCGATAAACGCGGGGGCCTCATCTACCAGACGGCAACGGCCAAAGACCACGGTACTCATAACATAGGGAGCCCAGTCATCGTCCTTGTACCACTCGTTGCCGTAAACGGTAAAGCAGACTTTGTCATCACGCCTGAGTGAATCGACCTTGTGGCCAGCCTTGGCGCCATGGAAATAAATCTTGTCGTGCTCGGCGTCAAAGAAGTAGTTGACGGGAATGGCATACGGGTAGCCACCATCGCCGTTGACGGCAAAGACACCGCGCTTGCAGATAGCGAGCAACTCGCGCGCTTCCTCGTCAGTGATGGCGCGTTTCTTTCGACGTAAGGGCCTAAACATCGTTGGCTTCCTTTCTAACTGTGCATGGTGGGTGGGCACAAACTATAGCGAAACAGTTCCGTTTTTCTTGATGCGGGCGAGGATGTTTTTGAGCTTGTTAAAGTCGAGCGGTTTGGGCAGATGGGCGTTCATGCCGGCATCGTGTGCCGCCTTGGCGTCCTCGGCAAAGGCATTGGCGGTGAGCGCGATGATGGGGATGTCGGCTGCATCGGCCTTCTCGCTCAGACGAATCGCGCGAGTTGCCTCGTAGCCATCCATACCCGGCATCATGATGTCCATCAGGATCGCATCGAAGCTGCCGGCGGGACGACTAGTGTATAGTTCGACCGCTTCTTTGCCGTCGGCGGCGCGAGTTACGACGATGCCTTCGCTTTCGAGCAGGGCCTGGGCAATTTCGGCATTGAGCTCGTTGTCTTCGGCCAAAAGAACGTTCATGCCGGCAAGCGAGCAGCTGATCGCCTGCTCGTCCGCACCTTCTCTTGCCTGAGGGTTCTTGTCGATATCGAGCGGAATCTGGACGTTGAACGTACTTCCCACGCCGACCTCGCTCGAAATCTCAATCGTGCCGCCCATCATGTCTATGAGCGATTTGACGATCGGCATGCCCATGCCAGTTCCCTGAAATTTACTGCGGGTATCGTTGCCCTCTTGGGCAAACGGTTCGTAGATGTGTTTAAGAAACTCGGGCGACATGCCGATGCCGGTGTCCGAGACGCTAAAGCAAAAGAGCACCTGGCTATCATCGATCGGTTTAATCTGCGATGCAAAAGCGACAGTCCCGCCATCTTTGTTGTACTTGATGCTGTTGTCGAGCAGGTTGATGATAATCTGACGTACATGAGTGGGGCTTCCCATTACATGTGGATTGCAGAGATCTTCGAGGTTAAATGAGACATGCTCAAGCGTTAGCTTACCATTTTCAATCCTGCCCATTTCTAGAATGTCGTTGATGAGTGAGAGCAGATGGTTGGCGGCGATTCGCGCCTTAGCTCGGTTTTTACGGGCGGCATCGACATCGTCTTCGTGCAATTCTTCAATTTCGATGAGCCCCAGAATGCCGTTGAGCGGCGTGCGGATGTCATGGCTCATGCGGGCGAGAAAGGCCGTTTTGGCCGCATTGGCGGCGAGTGCCTTGTTTTGCTCTACTCTGGCTCGCTGCAGGGCCCAGGTTAGAACCGCTACCCCAGTCAACAGTACACCGACGATGATGACGACAATCGAGCTACGATGACGATATATAAACCTGAACGCGTCTGATTCCCGTGCGCTATACGACGTAGAGGAATAATTGCTCGCAGAAAGCGATTCTCCGGCGTTGATGATGCCCTTGTTGACGATACTCAATAATTCGGGATTTCCGCGTCGCATAAGGCAAGAAAGTTCGGCCGTGCGTGAGAGTTCCTGTATCTCGTAGTCTCTGATATCGTAGCTATCTCGGATGGTTTCCAGCCGTGCGTTGGGAACAACGATGCAGCTTGATCTTCCGTCCTTAAGGGCAGAAAGTAAGTCGTTTGCAGACGGATACTCGGTTACATTTGCATTTGGAAACATAGTTTTTAATTCGCTGCGGTTGACGATGGAAAACCCTGTGCAACAGATATTGCGGAGATCCTTGTTGAGATCGCTGGTGGCGTGGATGGCGGTAAGAGAGATCGTTCCCATCGAAATCGATTGAACGGTCCCCATTTGCTCGGCAAGCCAGTAGTCGCGAAATGCCGGTAGGGCGATGTCGATATTTCCCTTTGAGAGCGCTTCCGTCATTTGCTGGTTGCTTGAAAAAGCGAGCGTGTGTACGGTAATGCCAAATTTGTCGTGGAGCGTCGTAACGAGTGAGGCGAGTGGCCCTTCCATTTCTCCGTTTGCATCTTGGTTGCAGAAGGGGAGATTGTTGTTGAGATAACCAAGTGTAAGCGTGTCGTTATTGGCCTTGAGCCACGACCGTTCGGAGTTGGTAAGTGATGCGGATCCGCTATTTTGCGCCGAGTAGTTGGATTTGACTTCGTCGTTGTAGCGCGGGTTGGTGCGGTTGATTGCCGCCATGGCCGAGTTGATGTCGTTCATCAGATCGGGGCGGCTTTTGGGGACGGCAAAATAGTAGTCGCTCGAGCCTACGTAGAACATGGGCGACGCATCGGGCGACGAAATGGTGTCGTTCATGATGACGGCGTCGACCTCGCCGTCTGAAAGTGCCTCAAAGAGGGCGCCGCCGGTGTCGATTTCTTTATAGGTACAGGTGACGCCTTCGTTGGCGAGCCACTGCTGGCCGACGAAGGTTTGCATAACGCCAGAGTTGCAGCCGATGGTGAGGCCTTGGAGTGCCTGGGGGTCACCCTTGGCCAGATCGTCGCGATCGGGCTTGGCGTAGATGTAGTAGCGCTCGGTGCCCTCGGGGTTTGAGGAAAAGAGTAACTTTTGCTCGCGTTCTACTGAATGCGAGATGTTGGGCATGAGGTCGATTTCGCCCTTCTCGAGCATGTCCATGAGCTCGGTGAAGGTGCCGGACACGTATTCGTACTGCCAGCCAGGGGTGTAGTACGAGAGGGTCTGGAGGTACTCGTAGCCCCATCCCGAGAGGCGCTCGCCCGGTGTGCCTTCCTGGAACCCCTCGTTGTTGACAAGCCAGCCGACGCGGACTGTCTTGACCTGCTGGTCTGAGTCAGCGGCAAAGGCAGGTGCGGGCAGGACGGCGCTCAGTACGGCGAGCGCGGTAAGCGCGACGGCTAGGGCGCGATATAGAGCTAAGCGAAGGACGGCGGAAGGTTTCACATGCAATCCCATCGAGTCGAGATAATACCGCATAAGGATACCAGCTCAGCCACCCTAACACCCGGCAGATGGGTAGTCATTGGGGACGTTCTTAAACGACTAGTCGCTGGGGACACTCTTTGCCGGAGTTGGCACTTAGGGGCGTTCCTTTTGTGCCGGCAGTTGGGGACAGTCCCTTTCTGCCGACACAAAAGGAACGTCCCCAAGTGCCGGATGTGCGACAATACCGAGCAACGCGATGGGGCGTCTGGGAAAAGGGGTCGCGATGAACAAGTTGAGGACGCTTGCCGACGTGTTGCGCCAGGCTGGCTTTGCGCGCATCACCGGCCTGTTCCTTATCTTCTACCTGCTGTGCTCGACGGCCGTCTGGCTGTCCGACCCTGCGACCCTTACGTTTGGCGACGGCCTCTGGTTTAGCTTTGAGACGGTCTCGACGATCGGCTTTGGCGATATCCCTGCCGAAACGCCGGTCGCCCGCGCTATCACCGTCGTTTTGAGCGTCATCAGCATCTTCTACATCGCCATGCTCACGGGCGTGGCGGTGAATTACTGCAATACGCTCATCAAGATGCGTCAAAAGGACACCATGGCGCGCTTTATGGACGATCTTGAGCACCTGGAAGAGCTCGACCGCGATGAGCTCGCCGACTTGTCGCGCCGCGTGCGCGAATATCGCCGACGCCAACGCTAGAACGGGCGCCGCGCGTCACGACGAGGGGGACCGAATATGAATATCACCGTGTATCTGGGCGCCAGCATCGGTAACGACCCGGCGTTTCTGCCTGCGGTGTGCCAGCTCGGCGCATGGATTGGCTCCAACGGCCACGCGCTGGTATACGGCGGATCCAAGTCGGGGCTGATGGGCGCGCTTGCCGATAGCGTGCTCGATGCCGGTGGACACGTGACCGGCGTGGAGCCAAGCTTTTTTATCGAGGCGGAGTATCAGCACGACGGTATCGATGACCTTATCGTGACGAGCGACATGGCCGAGCGCAAGGCCAAGATGATCGAGCTCGGCGATGCGTTTATCGCCTTTCCGGGCGGCACGGGCACACTCGAGGAGATCGCCGAGGTCATGTCGGCTGTATCGTTGGGGCATCTGAGCACGCCGTGCATTCTGTACAACCTGAACGGTTACTACAACGACCTCAAGGCGCTGCTCGAGCACATGATCGATAAAGGCCTATCGAGCTCGCAGCGTCAGGCCGGCATCTACTTTGCCGACGACCTGCACCAAATTGCATCGATTATCGGCAGCTAAGCCGTAGGCCTATCGCACGTGCGGCGCCCAATGGCGCCGTTCGCGGCGTGGATGGTCGGCACGTCCGCGCTGTGCCCGTCTTACAATAAAACGTATCCTTGTCGATTTTGACCACGGGAGGCCCCGATGGATAACCTTGCAAAACCCAAAAATCGTGCGTTGTTTTTAGCGAGCGTTGCCGTGACCGGTGCGTTTGCAGGCGCCGCGGTCTGGCTGTTCTTTTTTGCGATGGAGCACGGTATCGACTATCTATGGACCGAGATCCCGCATATGCTGGGCGTCGCTTCGCCCGAGCTCGCAAGCGGCCCGTTTGGCTTTCTGCCGTACCCGTTTTTCGTCTGCCTCCTGGGCGGCCTGCTGATCGGTCTGTACGAAAAGCTTACGGGCACCAAGACCGATGACCTCAACCAGGTGATGGCTAAGGTTAAGCAAGACGGGTGCTACCCGTACGACAACCTTGGCAAGCTTTCGCTCGCGGCATTGCTGCCGCTGCTGTTTGGCGGAAGTATTGGACCGGAGGCCGGCCTGACCGGCGTTATCGCGGGCCTGTGCAGCTGGGTCGGCGACCGCATGCGTCGCTTTGGCGCCGAGTTTAGGCAGCTCACGCTGCTGGGTACTCAGGCTGCCCTGACGGCGCTCTTCACCGCGCCCGTGTTTGGCTTTGTGGCACCGCTCGCCGGTAGCGCCGACGGCCAGGGCGCTAATGACGATGAGTCCGCGTCCGATGAGATCACGATCAAGCTTCCCAAGGCGCAAAAGACCGTGGTCTACGGCATTGCGATTGCCGGCGGTCTGGGTACCTACCTGCTGCTCGGCCAGCTTATGGGCGGCGGCATGGGCATGCCCAGGTTCGAGTCCGCTCAGGTGGGCACCCTGGAACTTGTCTGGCTCATTCCGCTGGCGTTGGTCGGCACCGTATGCGGCTGGCTGTACTTTGTCTCTGAGCATGCAAGCGAGGCACTGTCCCATGCCATAGGGGAGCGCCCTGTCGTCAAGGCCATGCTAGCCGGTCTGGCGCTCGCCATCTGTGGCACGGTCCTGCCCTACACCATGTTTGCCGGCGAGACCCAAGCCGACGTGCTCATGGAGACCTATCTGACCATTCCCGCCGGCGTACTTATCGCGACCGGTCTGGTCAAGGCCATGCTGACGCCCGCCCTCATCAACCTGGGCTGGCGCGGCGGTCACTTCTTCCCGGTTATCTTTTCGGGCGTGAGCCTGGGCTACGGCTTCGCTATCCTTACCGGCGCCGATCCGGTCTTTTGCGTCGCCGTCTGCACCGCCTCGACGATGGGCGCCGTTATGCGTCAGCCCGTCATGGTCGTGGGCCTGCTGCTTATGTGCTTCCCGCTCAAGGGTATCGTCTGCATGATCATCTCCGCCGTCATTGCAGCAGGCATTCCGCTGCCCAAGCTGCTACGCAAGTAGCGCGGTAGCGTACGCCGGGGACATGCCGTTTGCCGCGGATTTGTGGGGAGGGGGCGATCACGCCCTTCGTGGATCAAGACTCGCGTGCTTACAGGTCGCGTGCCCGATAGACCTTGGTGCTGACGGTGCAGCTGATTGCACATAGCGCGAGGGCAAGTGCGGCGATGCCTGCACACAGACAGCCCAGAACGGCAGGGTCGGGATTCGCTCCGGCAATCGACATGAGCCAGTTGCTGATGGGGTTGGAGGAGCTCAGTGCGGCCATGGCAAGGCATCCGAGCAGGGCAAACAGGCCGACGGAAAGGCGCAGCGCCTCCATGTGTCCAAAGCGAAAGAACAGCGGCTGCGCCAGAAATACCATCATGAGTGAGATGAGCATCGAGGCTGCCGAGGCGATTGCGATCTCAAAGACGTTTTGTCCTGTCGAGGTCACGCCCGCACTGTTGAAGAGCGGAAGGGCGATGATGTTCAAAAGCACGGCGGCGCAGGCCATGATGGCCGAGAAGACAACGATGCACAGGTAGCGGGCACAAATAATGTCTTTGCGCGAGAAGGGCAGCGTCGCCCGATAACGCTCCCATCCGTTTTGATTGTCGAAGCCGGCCAGCGAGCTCATGACCATGATGGGTGACATGGCACTGACCGCGCAGGCGCCGGCGCTCATGCCGGAATCGCCATCCGACGCGTTGGCGAGCGTCAGCACGACGAAGATGAACAAGCCGACGCCCGCAATGCTCGGGACAAGCGTGCGAACGATGGCGAGCTCGGACATAAAGGCGCGTTTCATTTCGAAGCCCCTTTCAGTATGAGGCGAAGATAGTCATCAATGGTTGCCCGATCGCAGGGAATCTCGGGGAAGGCTTCGAGCGCTTCGCGACGGTTGGGCACGAGCACGTCCACGCTATAGGCGTGGCGGGCGGCGCGGGCGCCTTCGACGCAAACCATGAGGTCGGCGGCCTGTGCTTGCGTGCAGTGGGCGATGCCGGCGCGGTCGGTAATGTCCTCCCGCGGCAGGTCAAACATAATCGAGCCGTTATCGATGCAGATGACGCGGTCGGCGGCGCGATCGAGGTCGGACGTAATGTGGCTCGAGAGCAGCACACTGTGTTGGCCGTCGGCGACAAAGGCAAGCAGCTCGTCGAGCAGCTCTTCGCGCGCCATGGGATCGAGGCCCGCGGTGGCTTCGTCCAAAACGAGCAGCTTGGCATTGTGACTGAGCGCACACGCGAGCTGCAGCTTCATGCCCATGCCGCGGGAGAGGTCTTTGACCTTTGCCTTGGGATCGAGGCAAAATCGGTCGATGAACCCGGCAAACGTTTCGCAGCTCCACGTGGGGTACGCCGGGCCTACGAGCCTCTCGATCTGGCCCACCTTGAGCGTGGAGGGGAAGGGGCACGTGTCCAGGACAAGGCCTACGCGGGAGTGCAGGTGGCGCTGTGTCTCGTCGGGCGCGTTGGTGTCGCAGCGCTGTCCAAACAGATGCACCTCGCCGGTATCGAGTTTGATAAGCCCAAGCGCGGCGCGAATAGTCGTTGTCTTGCCGGCGCCGTTTGCGCCCACAAAGCCGACAATCTGGCCGGGCTCCACGGCGAGTGTGACATCGCGTAGCGAAAAGCGGTCGCTTACGCGGCGTGAGACGCCTTTGAGTTCTAGCAAGTTTTGCATGGTATAGCCTTTCTTGCAGATGGTTACTGCATGGTTTCGGGGGCTACGAGGTCGAGCATCTCGTGCAGCTTGTCGCGCGTAACGCCCAAGGCTTCGGCTTGGCTCGCCGCTTTCGCAAGTAGCTCTTCGATATGGCAGAGCTGGTTTTCGCGCAAGAGCTCCTGGTTGCCCTCGGCGACAAAACAGCCCTTGCCCTGCACGGTGCAGATAAAGCCGAGCTGCTCCAGGTCGGCGTAGGCGCGCTTGGTGGTGATGACGCTCACGCCCAGGTCGCTCGCGAGTGCACGGATGCTGGGGAGTTTAGCTCCCGTAGCGAGCGTGCCCGAAAGGATCTGAGCTTTGACCTGTGAGGATATCTGTTCGTAGATTGGTTTGTCGCTCGAATTGGATAGGATGATGTCCACAGCGGCTCCTTAGCTGTTGGGCTACACGTGTATATAACCGGTAAGCACAGTATATATACACTATGCACAGTTACGCAAGAGCTAAATGTGGAATAGACCGCCGGCGCCGCGCTTGCTCCAAAACAATCTCAATCTGTAACACCTAGGTCCGTTTTGGGTTGCTTGCTGTTACAGATTGAGATTGTGCCGGCTGGCCTGCCAGTTTGTCTTGATCTGTAACAGGTAGGGGCTCAAAACCCGTCTTACTGTTACAGATCGAGACAATCCTTGAGGCGGCTGCCCGGCGCAGCGAGCTCAGCTGATGAATTTGTCCTGATAGGCGCCCTAGAGCGGGATTTCGCGGCTACAATAGTGCGGTTACATCGACGTAATGCACTCAATGCAAGAAAGGATCCGCATGGCAAGCCTGTCGGATGAAATCTCGTCGCGCCGCACATTCGCGATCATCAGCCACCCGGACGCCGGTAAGACCACGCTTACCGAGAAGCTGCTGCTCTATACCGGCAGCATCCAGACTGCCGGTTCGGTCAAGGGCAAGAGCTCGGCCAAGCACGCCGTCTCGGACTGGATGGACATCGAGAAGGAGCGCGGCATTTCCGTTACCTCCTCGGTGCTGCAGTTCACCTATAATGGCGCCTGCGTCAACATCCTCGATACCCCCGGCCACCAGGACTTCTCGGAGGATACCTACCGTACCCTTATGGCCGCCGACGCCGCAGTCATGGTCATCGACGGCGCCAAGGGCGTCGAGGCCCAGACCAAAAAGCTCTTTAAGGTCTGTACGCTGCGCCACATTCCCATCTTCACCTTTGTGAATAAGCTCGACCACGAGGCTCGCGATCCGTTTGAGCTCATGGAAGAGATCGAGAACGTCCTGGGTATCAATACGTATCCCATGAACTGGCCGATCGGCAGTGGTCGCAACTTCCGTGGCGTGTTCGACCGTCAGACTCGTCGCGTCATTGCCTTTGAGGGCGACGGTCATGCCAACGCCACCAAGAAGGTCGCCGAGGTCGAGGCCGAGCTGGGCGATCCTTCCATGGACGAGCTCATCGGCGAGGAGAACCACAAGAACCTGATGGACGACATCGAGCTGCTCGATGGCGCCGGCGACGAGCTCGACTTGGATGCCGTGGCCTGCGGCAAGCTGAGCCCGGCGTTCTTTGGCTCGGCGCTCACCAACTTTGGTGTGGAGCCCTTCCTCAAGGAGTTCCTGCGCCTGGCCCCGACGCCGCGCGCCTATATCGATACGCTCACCAGCGAGCCGGTCGATCCCTGCCGCGACGACTTTAGCGGCTTTGTGTTTAAGATCCAGGCCAATATGGACAAGAACCACCGAGACCGCATCGCCTTTGTGCGCATTTGCTCGGGCAAGTTCGAGCGTGGCATGGACGCCTTCCACGTGCAGGGCAACCGCAAGCTCAAGCTTGCCACGGGCACGTCGATGATGGCCGATGACCGCGCCATCGTGGACGAGGCGTACGCGGGCGATATCGTGGGCCTGTTCGACCCGGGTATCTTTAGCATCGGCGACACCGTGTGCTCCGGCAAGCGCCACGTGCAGTATCCGCAGATCCCGACGTTTGCCCCCGAGATGTTCGCCCGCATTACGCAGGTCGACACGCTCAAGCGCAAGCAGTTCGTCAAGGGTATGGAGGAGCTTGCCCAGGAGGGTGCCATCCAGATCTTCCGCGAGCTGGGTGCCGGCATGGAGAGCGTCATCGTGGGCGTGGTCGGTGTGCTGCAGTTTGAGGTACTCGAGCGCCGCCTCAAGGCCGAGTATCGTGTTGAGGTCCGTCGCCAGCCGCTGCCCTATACGGACATCCGCTGGATTCAGAACGACCCCGATACCATTGATATCCCGGGCCTTTCGCTCACGCGTGACACGCTGCGCGTCGAGGACATGCGCGGCGGTAAGCTGCTGCTGTTCACGAGCCCGTGGAACGTGGATTGGGCAACCGATCACAACCCCGATCTTATCCTGTCGGAGTTTGGCAACGTAGCCTTTTAATGCATCGGCGCGGTGGCCCTGTGGGGCTGCCGCGTCGTTTGCTTGCCTGATGCCGTGTGAGCGGCTATTATACCCATCGTCGTCTCAAGCCCGGGGCGTCCGAGCAGTTCGGGTCCGATATCCTGCTCGTTAAACCTAAAACCAAAGGAGTACATAATGATCAAGAAGGTCATGGAGGACTACAAGGTCCTGTTGCGGAGCATTCCCGCGGCAACGGTTTCGCTGTTTTTCGTGAGTGTCATCATGATGAACCTGCTGGCCAACAAAGAGCTTATCAGCCTGCCGTATCTGGCACTCGATTGCGGCTTTGTGGTGAGCTGGGTTTCGTTTTTGTGCCAGGACATGATCTGCAAGCGCTTTGGCGCCAAGGCATCCATCAAAATCTCTGTCCTCGCGCTGCTGGTCAACCTGGCCGTGAGCCTGTGCTTTTGGGCGTGCTCGCTCACGCCCGGCATGTGGGGCGCTTACTACGACACGGGCATGATCGAGGTCAACACTGCCCTTAACGCCACCATTGGCGGCACCTGGTACGTGGTGCTGGGCTCTTCGCTGGCAATGCTCGTTTCTGCCGTGGTTAATTCCACGCTCAACCAGTCGCTCGGCCGTATGCTCAAAAAGAATAACTTTGCGAGCTTTGCCTTCCGCTCCTATGTGTCCACGGGTGTTGGCCAGTTTATCGACAACTTGGTCTTTGCCATTGTGGTGAGCCACACGTTCTTTGGTTGGACCTGGGTGCAGGTCCTTATGTGCTCGCTGACCGGCGCTGTTGCCGAGCTGCTGTGCGAGGTCTTTCTGGGCCCCGTGGGCTATAAGGTCGTGCGCGGCTGGGAGCGCGAGAATGTGGGCTCCGAGTACCTCGAGCGCCACGCAACCACCTAAGGAGCAAGTATGCGGGTTTTGATCACGGGCGCTTCGGGCGGTATCGGAGCCGCGTGCGTGCAGCGCTTTTTGGACGAGGGCCACGAGGTCGTGGGCTTTGACCTGCTGCCGGCGGCGATCGAACACGAGCGCTACCGGCATCTGATTGTTGATGTCCGCGAACCGGACTCGTTTCCAGACGACCTTGAACCACAGGTAATCGTAAACGTTGCCGGCACGCAGGGTTCGGCCGACGACATCGCTGCCAACCTGCGTGGCACCATCAACGTGACCGAGTGCTATGCCTTTGTGGGGGAGGGTCTTGCCGCCAAGCCGACACCGGCTATCACATCCGTGGTCAATGTGGGATCGGCGAGCGGACATACGGGATCGGAGTTTCCCGCCTATGCTGCCAGCAAGGGCGGCATTATCGCCTACACCAAAAACCTTGCAAACCGTCTGGCGCCGCAGGCCATTGCCAACAGTGTGGACCCGGGCGGCGTTATCACGCCGCTCAACCGTTGCGTGATGGAAGACGAACACCTGTGGAACCAGATTATGGAGCTCACGCCGCTTAAGCGCTGGGCCACCGCCCAAGAGATCGCCGAGTGGATCTACTTTGTGGGCGTGATCAACCGGTTTATGACCGGGCAGAGCCTGCTGATCGATGGCGGCGAGGCCGGCCGCACACAATTTATTTGGCCCGAATAGCAAAACGCGCCCGATGGCAAGATTGCCGTCGGGCGCGTTTTTGATGTATCGATTTTTAGCCGAGGCAAGTCCAGTTGACGGGGGTCGAGCCGTGCTGTTCGAGTAGCCGATCAGCTGCCGAGAAGGGGCGCGATCCCATAAAGGCGGGGAGTTCTGCCGTGGCACGGTTGGCCGAAAGCGGCGAGGGGTGCGTAGAGGCCAGACAGAACTTGCCGGTTGCCTTTCCCGCGCCGGTCGCGGCGAGCTTGCCCTCGACCATCTGCTGGGCAAAGCGGCCCCATGCCAAAAAGACTACCGGCTGGGGCAGCTGGCAGCAGCGCTCGATGACGTAGTCGGTGAGCGTGCTCCAGCCCAGCTTGGCGTGCGAATTGGCGGCATGCTCGCGCACGGTGAGCGTAGTGTTGAGGAGCAGGACGCCCTGTTGTGCCCATGGGGTTAGGTCTCCCGTGGCAGGAAAGGGGCAGTCCAGATCGGCTTTGAGTTCCTTATAGATGTTGCGCAGGCTCGGCGGCAACTTGGTTTGCGTCGCGGGGACCGAGAACGATAACCCCATGGCCTGGTTGGGTCCGTGATAGGGATCTTGACCCAAGATGACAACCTTGACCTGGTCGGCCGGCGTGTAGGCGAGGGCATTGAGGATGTCGTCTTGTGCCGGGTAGATGGTCTGCTCGGCACGCAAAAGGGCGATGCGCTCGAGCAGCTGGTTCGTAGTGTCACGTACCGGCTGCGGCGCATCGCCCAACCAGGTTGCTATGTTGCGGTCGCGAGTTGCGGTGTCCATGGGGCTCCTTTATGGCAGATACTCTGTTGGTATCTATTGTAAAGGCGCACCGGTCGCCTTTATGCCGCGGCTGTATGAAGAGTGGGGTCTACGAGACGCGCTCGGGCGTTCCTGCCATACGAGCCTGTTCATGCGCGCGTAGGCGCGGAAGCTCGACGGTTGCCACCATGACGCCGGTGAGGATGAGGGCGGCGCCAAAGAAGGCGATGGGGCTCAGGACCTCGCCGACCAGGAAGAACGAGAAGACGGCGGAGCAGACCGGCTCGAGCGAGAAGGCAAAGCCGGTGGTCTCGGCGGGCACGTGGGGCTGCACGAGCGTCTGGGTGATAAAGCCGTAGGCAGAGCAGATGAGTGCGAGCGCGACGACGACCGCGACCTCGCTCGGCGTGCTGGGAAGCGTAAAGCCGCCAAAGGCAAATGCGGCGATGCCCGAGAACAGGCCGCCAAAGCCCAGCTGCCAAACACCCAAGGCCAGTGGGTCGACTTCTTCGACAAAGCGCTTGGCTACGATAATGTGGCTGGCATAGATAAAGGCTGAGAGCAACATGATGATCGCGCCGGGATTCAGGCTGGTAAAGTCGGCGCCCGAGAGCAGCAGCATACCGCAGGTGACGATGGCGGTGCCGACGAGCACCTTGCGCTCGGGGGCGCGACGCAGCAGGGCGGCGTTGGCAAACGGCACGATCACGACCGTCAGGCTCTGCAAAAAGCCGGCGGTGGAGGCGGAAGTAAGGCTGGAGCCCAAGCACATGCAGGTGAGCTCGGTTGCCATGATGGCGCCGATGATGGCGGCGCGAACCATAAGGTCGCGATTGATGCGGAAAGCGCGCTTGTGGAAGAGCAGCAGGCAGGCCACAAAGGCGATGATGCAGCGCAGCGCAACGATGCTCGTGGCGTTCATGCTGTCCATGCCGATCTTCATGAGGGGGTACGAAAAGCCCCATGCGACGGGAACGGAAAATGAGAGCGCGATTGCTTTTTTGCGATCCATGGGACTCCTTTTGTTACAGAACGGTTTCGCAAAAAGGATTCTGCTCCCAGATGTGGATGTAGTAAAGCGAATGTATCTTCAGTATGATTAAGAAATACTAATGTTGCTAGAAAAAGCGCTGGCAAAACGTTTTACGGCTACATCGATGTGGAGGCACGATGGCATCGCGATATCAGATTGTATGTATGGTGGTCGATTGCGGCAGTCTGAAGGGCGCGGCCGACGAGCTGGGCTATACGCAAAGCGCGGTGAGCCAGGCCGTCAAGGCGCTCGAGCGCGAGCTGGGCACCACGATTATCGAGCGCGGTAAGCAGGGCGTATCGCTTACGCGCGACGGCAAACAGTATCTGCCGTATCTGCGCCAGATTGTAACTGCCGAGGCCGAGCTTGAGGGCAAGCGTCAGGAGTTGCTGGGGCTTTCGTCGACTGACATTCGCATTGCGACGTTTACCAACGTGAGTCGTACCGTGCTGCCGCGCGTGATCCGCGACTTTGGGGCCCTGCACCCGGGCGTTCACTTTACGCTCAAGCAGGGCGATTACACGCGCAACGCCCAGTGGGTGCACGATGGCGTGGTTGACTTTTGCTTTACGGCACGCGGATTTACCGCGGGGCTCGAGAAGCGCGTGGTCTATCATGACGAGTTGGTAGCATTGTTGCCGGCCGCGCATCCGCTGGCGGCAAAGGAAAAGGTGACACTCGCCGACCTAGCGTCCGAGCCGTTTGTGCTGCTGGATGAGGGCGAACAGAGCCTGGTGCTCGATGCATTTGCGGCGCATGGGCTGTCACCGCACGTGACGAGCGAGGTGACCGACGACTACACCATCATGGCGATGGTGGAGGAGGGCCTAGGCGTGAGTATGCTGTATCGCCGTACCGTCGAGGGCATGCGGGCCGATATTCGCGTACGACCCATCGTGCATGCTCCTTCGCGTGACGTGGTTGCAGCCTGGCGCAGCTGGGACACCATGCCTGTCGCCACGAGGCACTTTATCGACTATATGAGCTCGCATATTGTCAATTAATGATTGGCGTGGCGTTGAGAGTGGTGATTAGCGGGCTGTCGCTTTGGCTTGGGCGGTGCGATAGGTGCGTGCCGGGTGGCAGAGCAATACCGCCACGACCATAAAGAATGCCGTGGTGCCCAGGCTGATGGGGTAGACCATCATGATGTTCGCAAAGGTACGGAAGTGCGGGAACACGCAGAATACCCAATAGAAGCGAATGCCGCAGACGCAGATCATGGTGATGAGGGCGGGCATGAGCGAGATGCCAAAGCCGCGCAGGTAGCCGGACATGTTTTCGTAAAACATGCTAAAGGCGTATGCCGGGAAGATCGAGCACACGCGGATATAGCCGATCGAGACGATGTTGGGGTCGCTATTAAACAGCGCTAGGATCTCGCGCCCCAGACCGACGATGATAACGATGGTAGTGAGCGCGACGATGCCACCTTCGACCAGGCAGACCTTAAGGGTCTTGGTGCAACGGTCGATCTGGCGGGCACCGTGGTTTTGCCCCACAAAGGTGGTGCAAGCCTGGCTAAAGCTGTTGAGCAGGTTGTAGCACACGTACTCCAGGCTCATGGCGGCGCTCGATGCCGCCATGACCTCGGTGCCCAAGCTGTTGATGGCGGACTGGATGATGATGTTGGCGACGGCAAAGACGGCGCTCTGGATGCCGGCGGGCAGGCCGATCTTGACGATGCGCCTGAGGGCGACGGGGTCTAAGCCTAAGTCGCGTGGAGTGACGCGGACGACGGAGTCGGTCTTGAGCAGACGGATAAAGAGCGTAGCGGCGCTGACGGTGTAGGCGATGGCGGTGGCGATGGCGACGCCCGCGACGCCCCAGTGGAGTACGGGGACAAAGATGAGGTCCAGGCCAATGTTGAGGACGGTGGACACGGCAAGCGCCTGCAGCGGCATGCGGGTGATGCCGACGGAGCGGAAGATCGCGGCCTCAAAGTTGTAGAGCAAGATCGAGGGCATGCTGAGCAAAAAGACGCGCAGGTAGAGCGAGGCGAGCGGCATGGTTTCGGCGGGAACGTTGAGCGCGGCGAGCATGGGCTCGGCAAAGATCTCGCCCAGCGCGATGACGACAAAGCCCACAAGCGCCATGAGAATCGAGGTGTGGACGGCGCGGTTGACCATGTTCTGATCGTTGCGGCCGATAGCGTTGGCGATGACCACGTTGGAGCCAAGCGACATGCCGATAAACAGGTTGAGCATAAGACTGGTAAGCGGAACGTTGGAGCCGACCGCTGCCATGGCGAGGGTTCCCTGGTCGCCCGAGAAGTTACCGATGATGACGGTGGCGATGAGGTTCGACAGCTGCTCCAAGATGCTCGTGGCGGCTACGGGGAAGGCGAACAGGGGAATATTGCGCCACAGCGAGCCAGTGGTCATGTCAATGTGCTTAGATGCGGTGTCTGCCATACGCTCTCAATCTCTAATATGCTCTTTCGTGCTTATTTGCGCAGACGATGATACTCCTAATGCAGCCAGCCGGCGCTTAGGGACGTTCCTTTTCTGTCGGCAGCTGGGGACACTCCTTGTCTCTTCTATGACTAGGTGGGGAAGGCGTGCGACAATGGTGGGCGTTGTGTTGTTCGCGCTAAGGAGTTGCCATGTTGTTGTGTCCCGTTTGCCATGAACCGTTGGTGGACGACGAGCGCGGTGCTGCATGCACGGGCGGACACCGTTTTGACCGTGCGCGCGAGGGCTATCTATATCTGCTGCGCTCGTCCAAGAGCGGCGACTCCATGGGCGATCCCAAGTCGCAAGCGCGCAGCCGTCGTGACTTTCTGAACCGTGGATACTACGCGCCGTTGCGCGACGCAATGGTCGAGCTGGTGCGCGAGCGGGCGACTGGGCGTGCTGCGTCTGCGAACGGTCCTATGACCTTGCTCGACATTTGCTGTGGCGAGGGCTACTACACCAGCGCCATGGGCGCGGTATCGGGCGTAGATGCTTACGGGTTCGACTTGGGCAAGGAGATGGTGCGCCTGGCTGCCAAGCGCGGCGATGCGACCTACTTCGTGGCCAACATGAAGGACATCCCCGTGGCGGACGGCGCCTTCGATATGGTGACCGAGCTCTTCGCTCCCTTTAACGAGCGTGAGTTTGCCCGCGTGCTGGCGCCCGAGGGCTCGCTCTACACCGTGGTGCCGGGTGCTCGGCATCTGTTTGGCCTCAAGGAGGTGCTCTACGACACGCCATATCTCAACGACGAAAAGCTGCCACAGACCACCGAGCTTAAACTGGTCGGAACGCAGCGGGTGACAGCTTCCATCACCCTCCAGACCCAGGCTGACATCGAGGCGGTGTTCCAGATGACGCCCTACTACTACCGCACGCGCCCCGCCGACAAAGAGCGCCTGGCAAACCTCGATACCCTTCAGACCGATATCGACTTTATCATCGCCGAGTACCGCCACTAACCTACCAAAAAGGGACAGGTTTATTTTGGCAGGTTTTATCTGGGCAAACGTAAAGGGCCGACCGCGGAGATGCGCGATCGGCCCTTTTTAGTTGCTTGGCTGCAGGGAGCTGTGGGGGCAGGTGCCTACAGACGATCCTTGTTCTCGGCCTTAACGTCGTGTGCCTGCTGAACAAAGAACAGGTCGTACACCACGATGACAAAGGCGCCATAGTTTATGGCGTCGCCGCCAAACGCGGGAAGCGTGAGCACCGCCTGGGCAAGCGTGGCGACTGCAGCAACGATACCGAGCTTAAACGCGCCGTCAACCTGCGAAGGCTTGTTGGCACCCTTGATGCCCGCAACGCCTGCGGCGAGATCGATGAGGCCCTTGGCGATAATCACGGCCGCGGCGAGCATGGCGTTCGATCCGTAGGTGGACTCGAGCTTGCCGGTCGCGATGCCGGCGATTCCAATGACGAGACTGGCGATGCCCAGAACAAAATAAATCAGGGCAAGGATTTTGAGAGTCTTGCGAGTGAAGCTCATGGCTGGTCCTTTCGATACGAGTACGCCAACCTGGCGCACCCTTTGTGCTGCACATATGGTGAAGCACATTGTAGTTCAACGCGGCGATGCATGCGCCTGAAAGCGACTCTTGCCTGTGCGGCCCAACCTTTCAAAAAGGAAAGCTGGGCGTAAGCAAAATCGATGGCAGCGTATGCGCGGCGCTGCGATGATGGGGCCATGGCAAGAGCTGGACCGAAGGAGGGGCCATGATGTACGGGGCCAAGCAAGTGCGCGAGCCGCGTTCGTTAGGAAGGCGTATGGGCGATTCCGTGATCGCTGCCGTGTGCACGGGATTGATGGCGGTGCTTTGCATTGGGATGCTGTGGACCATGTCGCATGTGGGACAATAACGGACGGTTGGGTGCTGGCATAAACGGCGCTCACGTATTCGTTTTGCTTGTTAAGGAGTGTCCATGGGCGTCGTCGATCCCTTTTCTGTTGCTCGGGCCGCGGGGCTTGAGCTGACCGGGAAGTCCGAGGGCCTCACGCTCACCGACGGCACGATGGAGCTGCGTGCCGATTTTGGCCGCATGCTTCCGCGGCTCAAGCAGGGTCGTCTGCAGCAGGAGCTGCTGGTGAAGGCCGCGCGCGCGAAAGGCGTTGAGCATCCGTGGGCAGTCGATGCCACGGCAGGTTTTGGCGAGGATTCGCTGCTGCTGGCGGCCGCGGGCTTTACCGTCGATCTGTATGAACAGGATTGCGTAATCGCGGCACTCCTCAAGGACGCCTTGGATCGCGCGGCAGATGATCCGGCGCTTGCGGCTGCTGTGGCGCGCATGCGCTTACATGCGGGCGAGGACAGCATTGCCGGTCTTCGCCATACGGCCGAGCTGATCAAGCAAGGTGAGCTCGCGGCTCCCGACGTGGTGTATCTGGACCCCATGTTTCCCGAGCGCACCAAGAGCGCGGCGGTGAAAAAGAAGTTTCAGCTCTTGCACCATCTGGAGCAGCCGTGCGCCGACGAGGAGACGCTGGTCGAAGCTGCGCTTGCGGTGCACCCGCGCAAGGTCGTTATCAAGCGACCGGTGAAGGGGCCGCTGCTTGCCGGCGTTAAGCCGAGCTATCAGCTTGCGGGCAAGGCCGTTCGTTACGATGTTTTGGTGCCGCCGCGCCCGTAGCTTGTGCACGATGGCTGGCGCTTCGCCAGCGCCGTGCCGATGCGGGGTCTATTTCCAAGGGTGCGACGTCAGGTGCCAGCCGCCGCAGTATTCGCATTTGTAGCAGGCCAAACCACGCCGTCCGCGGTTTTCGCAGTCGGCCATAACGGCCTCGGCTTCGGCGCGTGTGTCGTAACGGTTTTTGCGCTCGCACGACTTATAGCGCCAAGCCTCGTCGCGCTCGGCGTCCAGGGCGTCGCGGCGCTCGTCCTCGCGTGCAAACAGGTCGCTCATATCGCCGCCGGTGGCAGCGCCCAAAAACTCGCTTTTGGCTTTTGACCAGGCGGCTCGCTTTTTGCTACCCATCTGCTTCGCGCTCCTCTCCAAACGTTGGTATCATTGCTCAATCAAAGTGATACCAATAAACGTGAGGTCGCCGCGTGATGATCAGAAAAACCCTCGATACCGACATTCCCGCCGTCATGGCTATCTATGACGCGGCCCGCGCCTTTATGCGCGCGCATGGCAACGCCACGCAGTGGCCCGAGGGCACGCCTTCGGCCGAGCAGCTGGCTGCCGATATTGCCGCTGGTGGCAGTTACGTGTGCGAAGTCGACGGCCGCGTGGTGGCGACGTTTGCCTTTTTACCGGGTCCGGACGAGTGCTATGACGTGATTGAGGACGGTCGATGGCGCAGCGACACTCCGTATGCCGTGCTGCATCGCGTGGCATCCGACGGCACCGTGCACGGTATCGCGGCGGCGATGTTTGCCTTTGCCAAGGAATGCGCCGACCATCTGCGTATTGACACGCACGAGGACAACTTGCCCATGCAGGGCGCCATCGCCAAGGCGGGGTTCGAGCGTGTCGGTATCGTCTATGTGTCCGACGGCACGGCGCGTGTCGCGTTTGATTGGCTGCGCGAGGCGTAGGAGCCAAGGCACGTATCATCACCCAGCTCAAATAAAAAATGGCCCCGAGTGGGGCCATTTTTGGTAAAACGCGTCGTTGTGGGACTCGCATTGTTACCGCCCCAGATGAACCCGGGCAGACAAAAAGGGGAGGTGCCGGCTTTCGCAAGGCGCGAACCTACGAAAATCGCCGCGCGGCAACGCGGGGCGATGAGCTCGGTCGGGGGATAGGGCCCGCTTCGCCCACCGGCCCGTAAATTGTATCATCCAGTGTGGAGCGTGAACGCCCGTTGCCGCGTGCGATGGGCTTGCAATAAGAGGAGAGCCATGTCGAAGCAAGCGGTCGTTGGAATCTTGGCGCATGTCGATGCCGGCAAGACCACGTTGGCCGAGGCCATGCTGTTCAACGCGGGCCGCATTCGCAAACGTGGCCGCGTGGACGATGGCGATTCGCATCTGGACACTAACACGATCGAGCGCGAGCGCGGCATCACGATTTTCTCGTCGCAGGCCGTGCTCGACCACGGCGATACCCACGTCATGCTCGTGGATGCTCCCGGCCATGTCGATTTTTCTGCCGAGGCGGAGCGCACACTGCGTGCCCTGGACTACGCGATTCTGGTGGTGGGCGCCAACGATGGCGTGCAGGGGCACACCGAAACCCTGTGGCGCCTGCTTGCACGCTATGACATCCCGACGTTCATCTTCATCAACAAGATCGATTTGGAGCATCCCGGTCTCGATGTTTTGCTGGCACAACTCGGGCAGCGTCTTTCCGAGGGCTGCCTGGATGCCAACGAGCTGCTGGCGGGCGGCGCCGTTCAGGAGGACGCTGCTGCGTTGGACGAAGCGGCGCTCGAGGAGTTTCTTGAAGCGGGTGAGCTTTCTGTCGCAACGCTGTCGCGCATGGTTGCCGAGCGCAAGCTCTTTCCCTGCTTTGCCGGCTCGGCGCTCAAGGACCAAGGCGTTGACGAGCTACTGGATGGTATATGCGCGCTGATGCGTGAGCAGGCGTGGCTCCCGGAGTTTGCCGCGCGCGTCTATCGTGTCAGCCGCGGGGATCGTGGCGAGCGCTTGGCTTGGGTTAAAGTGACCGGCGGCACGCTGCGCGCAAAACAGATGATCAGCGGGCATTCTAGTGCCGAGGCGTGGGAACAGAAGGTCGATCAGGTACGCATCTATAACGGCGAGAAGTATGAGCTTGCCCAAGAAGTTGCTGCTGGCGGTATTTGCGCCGTGACGGGTCTTGCGCACGTTCGCCCAGGGGACGCCCTGGGCGCGGAGTCCGCGGGCGATGCGCCCGTCATTGCGCCAGTCCTCACCTATACGGTGCTGCCGGGCGAACACGACGCCCATACGGTGTTCAAAGCATTGACTGAGTTGGCGGACGAAGATCCCATGCTCGGCGTAAGCTGGAATACGCATCTTGAGCAGATTCACCTGCAGTTGATGGGCGCCGTGCAGCTCGAGGTCGTGCAGCGCGTGCTGGCCGATCGTTTTGGCCTTGCGGTCGAGTTTGAGCCCGGCGGCATTCTCTATAAGGAGACGATCTCGCAGCCGGTCGAGGGTGTGGGCCACTTTGAGCCGCTGCGCCACTATGCCGAGGTGCATCTGCGCCTGGAGCCGTTGCCAGCAGGTTCGGGCGTGCAGTTTGGCACCGTGACCTCGACCGACGAGCTCGATCTTAACTGGCAGCGTCTGGCACTCACCAACGCCATGGAGCGCGACCACCTGGGCGTGCTGACCGGCTCGCCCATCACCGATGTGCGCATTACGCTTACGGGCGGCCGCGCGCATGCCAAACACACCGAGGGCGGCGATTTTCGCCAGGCCACGTACCGCGCGATTCGCCAGGGTTTGATGCAGGCGCGCGAGGCCGGCGCAGACGTGTTGCTGGAGCCGTGGTACCACTTTGAGCTCGAGGTGCCGGGGGAGTGCGTGGGCCGGGCGCTCTCGGATGCCACGCGCATGGGTGCCGAGTACGAGCCGCCGGCAATGGCGGGCGAGAGGGCGAAGCTTGTGGGTCGCGTGCCGGCATCCGAGGTGCAGGATTATGCGCTGGAGGTAGCTGCCTACACGAGCGGTCGCGGACATCTGTACCTGGAGTTCGCCGGTTATGCGGCTTGCCATGATGCCGAGCGCGTCATCGAGGCGGCCGCCTATGAGCCCGAGGCCGATCTGCCCAACACGCCCGACTCGGTCTTTTGCGCCCACGGCGCCGGCTACACGGTCAAATGGTACGACGTGCCCGCCGCGGCGCACGTAAAGGTCGATCCCGCCACCTTCCGCCCCTGGCGAGCAGCCGACGCCGAGTTTTTCGGCCACATGTGACAAAGGGGCAGCCCCTTTGTCACATGCTATTGGTATAACTCGGTACAAGTTGGTATAACTATTACCAGGGTTTGCCAATCCGAGGAGGCCGACATGAATCCAAATCCCTTTAAGCCAACGGCAGGCAAGCGGCCTCCGATGCTCATCGGTCGCGAGTCGGTCGTCGAAGATTTCGAGGAAGGACTCGACAACGGCGCCGGAGCGCCGGGCAGGCTCATGCTCATTACGGGAAACCGCGGCTGCGGCAAGACGGTTCTCCTGCGGGAGCTGCAACGTCTAGCCAATGAGCGCGGATGGGCGGTTGTCTCCGATTCCGCTTCGCTTGGCTTATGCGATCGCCTGGCCGACGCGCTTCGCTCGAATAAACCCGTTGTGACGTCAATGGAGTTTGGGCCGTCGTTTGGTCGGATGTCGGTCGAGGCGGCTCGGGCAAAGGGCCAGACGCTACGGGGGCTGGTCAACGAGCGCCTCAAGAAGCTCGGTCCAGGCAAGGGCATACTGTTTGCGATTGACGAGGCACAATCTGCGTCTATCGAGGAACTGGCGGCTCTTGCCGTTCTCTATCAGCAGGTGCTCGGAGATCAGGATGCCACGGGCTTGTCCGATAGCGACCAGCGCGGTCTTGCGCTGGTGTTCGCCGGCTTACCCAGTATGGTTGACGATTTGCTCGAAGAGCCGAGCGTGACGTTTTTGCGGCGTGCCCAGCAGCGTACGCTGGGGGCGATATCTTTGCCCAAGGTGCGCGATTCATATATCCAGACGGTTAAAGACGCTGGCCTTTGCGTTGACGCGGAGACGGCGGACCTTGCGGCACACAAGAGCATGGGGCATCCCTATATGGTTCAGCTGGTGGGATATTACATGTGGCGCTCTGCTGTCCGGCGCAACTCGCGAGTCATTGAAAGACGCGATGTCGAGGATGGCCATGCGGATGCCATCTCCGAGTTCTACGAAGCGGTCGATGCGCCCCTGTATTACGGGCTGCGCAGTCCACAGCGCCTCTTTATCGAGGCCATGGCGGTTGACGAGGGCAAACCGACGCGCATGGCGGATATCATTGAGCGCTGCGACCGCACCCAGAGCTGGGCGAGTAAATATCGCGCAAGCCTAATTCGCGAGCGCGTCATCGAGGCCGCCGGATACGGCCTCGTCCGGTTTACCGTGCCCATGCTGGGCGCGTACATTCGCGATCGCATTTTATGGCACGACTGATGTGACAAAGGGACGGTCCCTTTGTCACATTTGATCAACAGGAAGGGGAGCGATGACGGTGTCGCTACAACCAAGTGCTATCGAGGTGCGCGGCGCGCGCGTCCACAACCTCAAGGACATCGATATCGATATCCCGCTGGGAAGGCTCGTGGGCATTGCCGGCGTGTCGGGCTCGGGCAAGAGTTCGCTGGCACTGGGAGTTCTTTATGCCGAGGGCTCGCGCCGTTACCTGGAGGCGCTCAGCACCTATACCCGCCGTCGTCTGACGCAGGCCGAGCACGCCCAGGTGGACGAGGTGTTGCATGTGCCGGCGGCGCTCGCATTGCATCAGCGCCCCAGCGTGCCGGGCGTGCGTTCCACCTTTGGCACCATGACCGAGCTCAACAATAGTCTGCGTCTGCTCTTTAGCCGCTGCGCCCATCACATGTGCCCGCATTGCGGGGCGCGTGTGGAGCCGAGCCTTAACGTGGCTGCGGGCCTGTCACTCACGTGTCCGACATGCGGCCGCGAGTTCTACGCGCCGAGTGCCGAGGATTTGGCTTTCAATAGCGGCGGTGCATGTCCCACCTGTGGCGGCACCGGTGTCATGCGCGAGGTGGACGAGGCGAGCCTGGTGCCCGACGAGTCAAAGACTATCAATGAGGGCGCAGTGCTTCCCTGGGGCACGCTCATGTGGGACCTGATGAAGCAGGTGGCCGGCGAGATGGGCGTGCGCACCGACGTGCCGTTTAACCAGCTCACGCCTCAAGAGTGCGACATCGTGTTCCATGGTCCGGCGGTTAAGAAGCATATTCTCTACGTCCCCAAAAACGGCGAGGGCGCCACGCCGCTCGACTTTACCTATTACAACGCCGTCTATACGGTCGAGAACGCGCTCGCCAAGGTTAAGGACGATAAGGGCCTCAAACGCGTGGCACGCTTTTTGCGCGAGGGCCCGTGCCGTGACTGCGGCGGCACGCGCCTCTCCGAGGCTGCGCGCCAGCCCCAGGTGCGCGGTATCAATCTGGCGCAGGCGGCGGCCATGACGCTGGGCGAGGCGATTGAGTGGGCGCGCGGGGTGCCCGCATCCTTGCCGGCCGAGATGCAGCCCATGGCGACGGATATCTGCGATTCGTTTTTGAGCGCGGCTCGTCGCCTGGTCGACCTGGGGCTCGATTACCTCTCGCTCGACCGCGCCGGTGCTACGCTCTCCACGGGTGAGCGCCAGCGCGTGCAGCTTGCCCGCGTGGTGCGCAACCGCTCGACGGGCGTGCTGTATGTGCTCGACGAGCCCTCGATCGGCTTGCATCCTGCCAATGTTGACGGCTTGGTAGGCGTAATGCGCGATCTGGTGGATGACGGCAACACCGTGGTCGTTGTCGACCACGACACGCGCGTATTGGCGGAAGCCGATTATCTGGTCGAGATGGGCCCCGTTGCCGGAGCGGGCGGCGGTAATGTGATCGCCGCCGGTACGGTGGATGAGGTCGAGCAATCGCAGGACAGCCGCATCGCCCCGTTTTTGCGCTCGGAGCCCAAGCGCTTGCGGCCGCAGGTGGCTGACGACGAAATGTTCGACCGGGGCCATATCCGCATGGCGACCGATGCCATCCATACCGTCAAACCGCTCGAAGTCGATATCCCGCGCGGTCGCTTGGTCGCGGTGACGGGCGTTTCGGGTTCGGGTAAGACGACGTTGGTGCTCGAGACGCTCATCCCGGCGCTCAAGGCTCAGGCAACTGGCGAGCGCCTGCCAAGCCATGTGCGTTGGGTCGATGCCGAGGGCATTGCCCGCGCAAATTTGATTGACGCTACGCCCATCGGCGCCAACGTGCGCTCGACGGTGGCGACTTATGCCGACATCCATGACGAGCTGCGTCGCGCCTTCGCCCGCACGCCCGAGGCCAAGGCAGCCGGCTACAAGGCAGGCGCATTTAGCTACAACACTGGCGCCTTGCGCTGCCCTACGTGCGATGGCACGGGTTCGATATCGCTCGACGTGCAGTTTTTGCCCGATGTCGAGATCGTCTGCCCGTCATGTCGCGGCTCACGTTATGCAGACGCGGCTTCGCATATCCATCGCGAGGGCAAGGACGGGGGCTTACTGACGTTGCCGCAGCTCATGGACATGAGTGTGGACGAGGCCCTCGACGCCACGCTGGGACTCAAAAAGGTACAGGCGCGTTTGCAGACCTTGCACGACCTGGGATTGGGTTATCTCACGCTCGGTGAGCCCACGCCGGCGCTTTCGGGCGGCGAGGCGCAGCGTCTTAAGCTTGCGAGCGAGATGGGCCGCGTGCAGGACGATGCCGTATTCGTATTTGACGAGCCCACGATCGGCCTGCATCCGCTCGATGTTCAGGTGTTGCTGAGTGTGTTCGACGGCCTCGTCGCCAAGGGCGCCACAGTTGTCGTGATCGAACACGACCTCGACCTTATCCGCAACGCCGACTATGTGATCGACATGGGCCCGGGCGGCGGTGACGCGGGCGGGCAAATCGTCTGCGCCGGCACGCCGGGCGACATCGTGGCCTGCCCCGCAAGCATCACCGGCTGCTACCTATAACCGAATGTGACAAAGGGACAGTTCCTTTGTCACATTCCCGGAAAGCCTGTTTGGCGCAGGGCCTCGTAGAGGACGATGGCGGCGCTGTTGGAGAGGTTGAGAGCGCTGATGCGGTAGTCGTCCGGGTCGACGAAGTTGCCGCAGATATCCTGTCGAAGGATGGCTTCGTGGCTGTCCTCGGTATGCCCGAGCGACTCCTCGTGGGCCTCCCAGGCGTCGGCGTTTTCGAGCGAGTCGCAATCGCGCAACATGGGGATGCGCTCGCAGCGCTCGGGCGCCGCGGCAAGCAGTGGCTCGGGAATCCCCGAGCTCTCGCTGCCAAAGACCAAAAAGTCACCGTCGCGGTAGGTACTTTGCGCATAGGTGCGGCGCGCCTTTTTGGTCAGCAGATGCAGGCGTTCGTCGGCGGGGGAGAGGCCGTTGCGCGCAAGGAAATCCTCCCAGCCGGCATAGGTCGTCACGTCCAAATTTTGCCAGTAGCCCAGGCCGGCGCGACGCACCGTCTTGTCGTCGAGCGAAAACCCCAGCGGCTCCACCAGATGCAGGCGGGCGCCGGTAACCACGCAGGTGCGGCCGATATTGCCCGTATTGGCCGGAATCTCGGGCGCATACAGCACAATGTTGAACATGAATCTCCTTGGCTCAGAATGAAAAACCACCACGAAGGGCACCTTCGTGGTGGTTTGGCGGTTACGTAGGCGGAAAAATGCTCGCTTGGATAAATCTAGGCGCGGTGCCAGTCGGTCAGGCAGGCATCGAGGGAGGCGATGAGCGCATCCTTGTCCATGTGACGGCCGATGATGCACAGGCTCGTCATGCGGTCGCCCGTCTCGTCGTCCCAAATCTGCATGATCTCGGGGTTCTCGTCGATGATCTTCTGCTTCTCGCCCTCGGGCGCGGAGTCAACGAACAGACCGTTCTCCATCAGGCGCATTTGGTGGCCGGCCTGCTCGAACATGTAGCACATGTCCGGATCGCCGGTCTGCCACAGCGGACCCTTGACGCGGATGACCTCGTCGGGCCACTCCTGCTCAACAAAATCGGTGAACTTCTGCAGGTCAAACGGCTTGCGGCGCGAGTACACAAAGGTCTCGATGTCGTACTCGAGCACCTCGGGGTCGTCGTGCTCCTCGGGATGCTCCATGGCCTCGATCCAGGCGGCGGAGTTGTAGGCGCGCATAAAGTCGAAGCGGTCGGTGTCGAGCAGCTCCTCCATGGGGACCTCGCCGTTTTGGGCCTCGACAATCACGGCGTCCTTCTGCAGGCTGCGCACGATAGCCTTGAGCTCGGCGATCTGCTCAGGGCTCACGGTATCGGTCTTGTTGAGGATCAGCGTGGAGCAGAACTCGATCTGCTGGATGAGCAGGCTCTCGATGTCGTCCTCGTCGATATCCTCGGCCAACAGGTCGCGGCCGCCGTTGAACTCGTCGTACATGCGGGCGCAATCGACCACAGCCACGATGTTGTCGAGTGCAAGCTTGGGCTGGCCGCCCACCTTGGCCTCGTCGCAGAAGCTCGAGATGGTGTAGGCGATGGGGATAGGCTCACAGATACCCGAGGCCTCGATGATGATGTAGTCGAACTTGCCCGAATCGGCGATGCCCTGCAGCTGGTTGGCAAGGTCGTCCGAAAGCGTGCAGCAGATGCAGCCGTTGGTGAGCGGGATGAGGTCGTCGGTCTCGGAAAGGCCGCCGTCGGCGATGAGGCTGGCGTCGACGTTGATCTCGCCGATATCGTTGACGATCACGGCGGCGCGGATGCCGCCGTCGTTAGCGAGGATGTGGTTGAGCAGTGTGGTCTTGCCGGCACCGAGGTATCCGGTAAGCATGATGATCTTCACGGGTTTGTTGGGCATATGCCCTCCTTTGTTAGACATGGCTTACAGTTGAATCTTATGCCAAACGCCTGCTCTTATACCCACGCGCCGGCAAATAACACAGGCTACTCCCAGGCTCCCCATACATCGGGGCAATAACCGACGGTGGCCTTTTTGCCGTTGCGCACGATGGGCTCGGCTAGAACCTGCTGGTTCTCGAGCAACTTGTCGAAGCGCTGGCTAGGGGTGAGGTGCTGGATGAGCGCGAGCGTCTCCTCGTCCTTGGCTTTGGGGTTGAGCAGCTTGTCGATGCCGCCGACCGCCTGCATCACGCTCGTGAGCTCGCCTTTGCTCATCTCCTTTTCCTTAAGGTCAATAAACTGCACCTTAATGCGGCGCTCCTTAAAATAGCGCTGGGCCTTCTTGGTGTCGAACGACTTTTTGGTGCCGAAGATTTGCACGTTCATAGTATGTTCCGCCGTTCTACCTGATAAAGTTGGTGCGCTCGCGATCGGCCTCGGGGGCTTCGATGCCGGCAGCCTTGCCCGCCTCGATGCAACGCAGGAGCCAGACCATGTTTTTGCCGATGTTTCGCATGGTGGCCAGACCCTCGGCATCTCCATCGGCCTCGCCGGGCACGCAGCCAAACACGTTGTTCCAGTACGTGGACGCTACCACAGGCATCTGGTTGATGGTGAAGTACTTATTGAGCACGTCGAAGGTCGTCGACGTACCGCCGCGACGGGCGACGGCGACGGCAGCGCCCGGCTTGTGTGCAAAAGCTTTGCTACCGGCATAGAATACGCGATCGAGTGCCGAGAGAATGCGGCCGCTGGGGTGCGCGTAGTAGACAGGCGAGCCAAAGACAAAGCCGTCGGCCTGTTCGGCGGCAGCGATCAGCTCGTTGACCACGTCGTCGTCAAAGGTGCAGCGACCGCCCAGCTTGCCACACTGGCCGCAACCGATGCAATCGCGAATAGGCTTGGCGCCCAGCTGAAACATCTCGGTATCGATGCCCTCGACGTTGAGCTGCTCGGCGACCTCGGCGAGTGCGCGGGCCGTGTTGCCGTTTGCCTTGGGGCTGCCATTGACCAAAAGAACCTTCATCACAAACTCCCTCTGCTGTCGGTGACTTCTGCAGAGGATTATCGCACGAGCGGGCAGATGGCGTGGGGCGCGATGTGAAACGGCTTGTGTTTCACATCGCGCCCCATAACGCTAGTCCAGCTTGGTGCCCGGTACTTGTGGTGCCTCTTCAAGTAGCGCTTTGAGCTCGTTCAAAATGGAAACGGGCTGTCGGTCGACGGCATCTAGATGAAGTGTGGCCACACGAATGGGCGGCTGATATTCAAATGAGCCAAAGAGTACGGGCGACCCCAAGAACCGCTCGATTTCTTCTGCGATCGCGTCGGTCTCTTCGGGATCAAGGTCATCGAAAAGCGCCACGAACATCGGTCCGGTCGAGCGGAACAGACGGCCCTTGCCGCGCGAACAGTCCATGAGGCAGGCGGCACTTTCTGCCAAAACGCGGTCGCCCGCATCAAAGCCAAAGCGGGCATTGACCTTGGCGATGTCGTCGATTTTGATGGCGACCAGGCCTGCCTTGCGCGCCACGCGACGCATTTCGCCAATGGCGTTGACCAGGGCGTGGATATCGCCCAGGCCGGTCACGGAATCGGTCGTATCCGCCAAGCTTCGGTTGATGATAATGCCCACATACATGTTGGGCTCGGTTTCGGTGCTATCCAAGCGGTAGCCCGTACACTCGCACAGCGCATATTTACCAGCGGTATTCATGACGCGATACTGCATGTAATGGAAGTGCCACGCGCCGTTTACCACCATATCGAGCTCGCTGCGCACGTTGTCGCGGTCCTCGGGGTGAACGCGGGCGAGCCACATATCGAGCGAGTTATAGGGATGCTGGGAGGGCAGGTCAAAATCGCGCACGGCATTAATCGACCATTGCGATTCGCCGGTATCGAGGTTAAGGATAAACGGATAGCGCGTCTCGGAGCTCATGGAGATCGCTTGGAACACCCGGTCGTTGCAGGGAGGCTGATCGGCGATCGGGCGCATGGATGCGTCGTTTTCCTTCGGCTGCTGCACACGGTGCATGAGCTTGTAGCGATACATTTTGCGGTCGGCGTCCATGGTCATCTGGCGACGCGTATCGCCAGCGAGTGGGTCGACGCGCGAGCAGCCAAAGCTAAAGCTAGCGATCATGGGCGCTTTGCCGCCCGATGTTGCCTCGATAAGGTCGGTGCGCGTCCGCTCCAGGCGCTGCTCGAGTTCGGCTTCATCTGTCGTGGGGGATACGAGTACAAATTCGTCTCCACCGATACGGAACAGCAGGTCATCGGGCTCCATTGTCTCGGTGAGTGCACGGCAGATGCTCAGGATGTAGCGATTGCCCTCGGTGTGGCCAAACGTATCGTTGCAATGCTTAAGGCGATCGATATCGATATAAGCGCAGGTGAAGGGGGTGCCTTTGTGCCAAAGCAGCTCGGCATAACGGTGGAGTCCAGCACGGTTGCCAAGATTGGTGAGCGAATCGATATAGGCGCCGCGCTCAAGCAGCTCGCGTTCTTGCTGCAGGATGGCAAATGTCTTCTGTAGCTGCTCGCCGATGGCGCACAGCTCCGTGGGCAGCGCGGCAACATCGAGCTCGGCGGTCGAGACCCCGTTCGCAAGTCGCTGAAGATAGGCAATGATCGATTGCTCGCCCAGGCGATACGACTCGTTCATGATGGATAACCTCCTTGGGCACAACAGTGGTTTGCATCATATCCCCAATTCGGTTTGGATTGGGGGCATAAGTTAGCCAATGGGGACAAGCGCCCCTTCGGCGGTATCGTTTTGCGCGCGAGCGTATCAGTTTTTGTTACCGCCATCGAGCAATGCCTCAAAATCCTTTGCCTGCATGGGGCGGTAGTAGAGGAAGCCCTGAGCGTAGTGGGCACCCATTTGGAGCAGCATGTTCGCCTGCTCGTTTGTCTCGACGCCTTCGATTACAACGGGCAGATGGAGCGATTGCGCCATCTCGAGCATTGATGAAACGATTTGCGCGCTACGGCTTTGATCGCGGTCGGTGGGCACAAACGTGCGATCAAGCTTGATGACGTCGACGTTGACGTTCTTGAGCATCGCGAGCGTAGACTGGCCGGTGCCAAAATCGTCCATGTAGGTCGAGAAACCGCGAGTGTGTAGGTCGGCCGTCAGCTTATCCACGGCCTCGGACTCTCCCGTATAAGCCGTCTCGGTGATCTCAATGCGCATGAGCTCGGGCGGTAGGTTGTATTGGGCGGCAAGCGCCCCCATATGCTCGGCGACGTCGCAGGCAAGGATATCCACGCGCGACACATTGAGCGAGATCGGAACTACGCGCAGCCCTCGATCGATGCACTCACGCAGCCACGAGGCGACGCCCTGCCAAACATATTTGTCGAGCGTCACCACAAAACCGCTTTCCTCGAGAGCGGGGATAAAGGTGGTAGGTGAAATGAGGGAGCCATCCTTGTCAATCCAGCGTGTGAGCGCCTCGGCGCCAACGATCTCGCCGGTTTCCATGTCGACCTGGGGCTGCAAGTAGTAGGTAATGCGGCCGTTTGAGAGCGCATACTGGAATTCGGTCAGCGTGCGGTGGAACGCGATTTCGTGTTCGTATTCCTCGGGGCGGAAAATGGCAATGCGCTCCTTAAAGTCGTTTATTGCGCGCCGATTGGTAAACATGGCCTTGGCCTGCGCATCGATGGTGATTTCCTCGTTGGAGTCGATGGGGTAGACGCCCATGGACGGCCAGAAGCCCACGCCGTCATCATGCTTGGCCACGGCCTGGCGAATGCGGCTATAGATCTGATGGACGGTGTCGTGCTTAAAGGGGATGAGTACGCAAAAATCGTCTTGGCCCCAGTACCCTGCGACGCCCATGGCGGCATTCTCGATGTCCTTGAGAACCGTGCCCACATCGGCGAGTACGCGGTCGCCCTCGGCCTGTCCGTGCCATTCGTTGAACAGTCGCATGTGCCCCATATCGACGGTGGCGATACACCAGGCGCCGTTGCGCCTTGTCTCGAGAAATTCGTTGGCGCGGCGCATAAACTCGCTGGGTCGATAGAGACCCGTGAGCGGATCGATGCGTTCGGCGATGGCGCTTTTGCGCTCCACCTCGGGTATGGGGAGGCTGTCGTTGGGAACAAGCCCGCCGGCCGTGCGAATGCGACGGTCGAGTTCGCCTAAAACGGCGGCCGTTTGATTGGTCAGGTGCTCGTAAAAGGCCGGAACGACAAGACAGACGGGGGTAATTAGTGTCGCCCGCGATTCGAACGGGAGCGAAAACGGCCTCTTTGAGATGTTGGATCAGTTGCTCGAATGCTTCGTGATCCAAATTGTTGCTAAGCACGACGAACTGGGCGTTGCGTGAACGGAAGACGCGACTCCTGCCGCGAGTAATCGACAGCATGCGGCCTGCGTATTCGGCGAGCATGTTGTCGACGGCCTCGGCCCCGTAGAGCTCGTTGAGCTTTGCCGTGCCGCGAACGCGCACTGCTATAAGCCCCGTCTCGCAACGGTCGCGACGGCAGGCATCGATAGCGTTGATCAGCGTGCGCTGCGTTCCGAGACCCGTGGCGGCGTCGACGGTCTCGGCAAGCGAGTGGTTGACGAGCTCGCCGACATAGAGCGAGGGGACATTTCCGTCGCCGTCGATACGAAACCCGCGAGCACGGCCGAGGATGTAATCGCCGGCGGCATTGCGCACGCGGTACTGCATGACGTGACGATGTTTGGAGCCGTCATAGATTTGGTCGATGTCGTTGGTATAGGCCTCAAGGTCATCGGGATGGACACGCGTTTTCCAATAATCGTGACAGTTGTCTATATGCTCCGAAGGAAGACCAAGATCGCGCAAGGCGCCTTGTGACCAAAGGGTTCGATGTTTGTCCAAGTTCTCGATAAAGAAATATCGGCCTTCGTTGAGCATCGAAAGGGCGTCGAAAATGCGATCGCTTATTTCGAAGTCGTCGGTGTGGGCTTGTGCGATATTGCGTCGATCAAGGTGCACGGCATGACGTAGCTTGTAGTCGTACATGCGATGGTCGGCATCGTTCGTCAAGCGATTGGGGGCTTCGCCCAGGGCGGGGTCGGCGTGTGCCACTCCGTAGCTAAACGAGTGAGGCATCTTGGAAGCGTTGTTTTCGAGCAGTACCGTTCGGCAGTGTTCCAGACGTTCGGCAAGGTCGTCCTCGGTCGCAATCGTAGATAGGATGGCGAACTCGTCGCCCCCCAGACGAAATGCCGCCTCGTCCACCTTCATATACAGTTTGAGATAGAGGCTCACCTGCAAGATATAGCGGTTGCCCTCGTCATGTCCAAAGATGTCGTTGCAGTGCTTAAGGTTATCGATGTCGATAAACGCCATGGTCACGGGCAGTTCCTGCTCCCAGAGTTCCTCTAAGGAACGGGTAAAGCCGCCGCGGTTGCCAAGTCCGGTGAGCTCGTCGGTAAAGGCGGTCCTGATCAGATCGTCCTGACGCTCCAGAAGGTCACGGATGGTCTTTTCGAGCGTTTCGGTATTATTGCTGGCGTTATCCATACTGTAAGCGGCTTTCTGAGGTCGGGGCGGATTGCGTCGGGCGAGCTCGTTGTGCACATGCGTTGCTGCTCAACGCCTTGCGTGTTTCCAAGCCCCCGCCTTGCTGCGTCGTTGGGTTTATTTGTCGGTTCGTGCTCTCGGCTGATAACTACTGAGTAGTATAAACAAGTGTATGGAATTATGTAGGGGTGCCCATGTTGCGGGCGGCCATTATTCGCCAAACGGTAACGCGACGATGTTCGATGAAAATGCGACTGAGACGATATTTGTTGATGGGTATACTTGTTCCGTTTTAAAACGCAGGAACGGAGATGGTCGCATGGCACAGTCAAATATGACGCGCACGGTGGGGCTGGCGCTCGAGGGAGGCGGCTACCGCGGTATGTATACGGCGGGCGTGCTCGACGTTTGGATGGAGCACGGTTTGACCTGCGACCATATGGTGGGCGTCTCGGCGGGCGCGGCATTTGGCTACAACTTTAAATCGCGCCAGATCGGCCGCGCCATTCGCTATAACAAGGCCTATTGCGCCGACAAACGCTATGCGAGCGTGACCAGCTGGCTGCGAACCGGCGATATGTTCAATGCCGATTTTGCCTATCACGAGGTGCCCATCGAGCGCGATCCCATCGACCTGGAGGCGTATCGCGCCTGCCCCATGCGGTTTACGTGCGTGTGTACCGATATCGAGACGGGCAAGGCCGTCTACCACGACCTGCCCTATGGCGACGAGCGGGATATCGAGTGGATCCGGGCATCGTCGGCGATTCCCGTGGCGACGCGTCCCGTTGCTATTGACGGGCATAAGTATCTGGATGGTGGCGTGGCCGATTCTATTCCCAGTGCATGGCTGTTTGCGCAGGGGTATGACCGCAATATCGTGGTGCTCACGCAGCCGGCGGGCTTTGTGAAGCAGCCCAACAGCGTGATGCCCATGCTGCGTCGCGTGTTCCGTCACTATCCGGAGTTTGTCGCAGCGCTTGAGCATCGGCATGAGGTCTACAATGCCACGCTCGATGACCTGGCACGTCGCGAGGCTGCCGGCGAGATCTTTGTGGTGCGGCCGAGCGAATCGGTGAAGGTGCCGTCGCTGTGTCGCGAGCCCGATGAGCTCGAGCGCATCTACAGAATCGGCCGTCACGATGCGGAGGCGACGTTGCCCGCGCTGGAAGCGTATCTGGCGGGGTAGGGACTACGCCGGAAACTGCATCCCGTAATCAGCGTTCAGACTGGGATGCGGTTTCCCGCTGGTCCTCTATGCGGAAAGCGCATACCAGAATGGATGTCCAAACTGGTATGCGCTTTCCGCTATTGAAGACATAAGGCTGCGGAGCAGCTGCTCGGCATAGGTCTATGCCTGCTGCCAGGTGTCGACGAGCTCCTTGGCGGCGGCGTAGGGATCATCAGCGCTGCAGACGGCGCTCACCACAAAGAAGCCATCGACGCCGGTGGCCTTGAGCTGTGGCAGGTCGGCCGTCTTGACGCCGCCGCCCACCACGATGGGCACGGGGCTTGCTGCGTGGAGGGCGGCCAAGTCCTCAAAGCTCTTGGTGATGATAGAGCCATCGGCCGCGCGTCCGCAGTCGCGCTTGGTCTCGGTCTCGTGGAGTGGGCCGATGCCCAGGTAGTCGACCAGGCTCATGTCGGCGGTCTTGACGTACTCGAGCATCTCCTCGCAACGGGCCGAAAGGCCCACGATAGCATCGGGGCCCAGCAGCTTGCGGCAGACCTCGACGGGAATGTCGCTCTGGCCTACGTGCACGCCATCGACGGCAATGCCCTGCTCGCGCGCGGCAAGCACACAGTCCAGACGGTCATCGATCAGCAAGGCGACCTGACCGGTCTTGCCAGCCTGTGCGATTGCCTGCGCGGCGTCGCCGGTCAGCGCAATGATCTCGCGGGCGCTTGCCACCTTGGAGCGCACCTGAATGCAGGTAAAGCCGGCGTCGAGCGCCTGGGCCACCACATCGCCCACGGGGCGTCCGAGGGTGTTTTCGGGGCCGAGCACCAGATAGGCCGAGATATCAAGGTTGTCGCGGATGCTCATTGTGCTTCCTCCTGCTTTTTGATCTGTGCTTCCATGCGCTTGAGTTTGCCGGTCATGGTGTCGGTAAATCCGGGTCGAATATCGGCTTTGAGCACGACTTCGGTGCGGATGCCCTTGCTCGCCAACACAAAGGTTGCGTCGCGCACGACCTGCATGACCTCGTCCCAGTCGCCCTCGATCTCGGTGAACATCGAGGTGGTGCGGTTGGGAAGGCCGCTCTCGCGAATGACACGCACGACCTCGGCGACCTCGGCGGACAGCTCATCGCCGGTACCGCATGGGGCGATGGCCACGGCGACGAGTGTGTTCATGCCGGCATCGGTTGCGGGCTCGGACATGGCTTATGCCTCCTCGAGCTCGAGTCGGTTATCGGCAATGTCCTGGGCGGTCGCGCGGTAGAGCTCGTCGATAAAGGCGGCCTTAAAGCTTGCCGGGGCATCGGCGACGGCGGCGGCACGCGTGCCGGCAACGTTGTAGACGGCGGCACCGCAGACGGCTGCCGTAAACGGATCGGCGGCGCAGGCATACACGGCCAGCACGCCGCCCTGCGAGCAGCCGCAACCGGTGATCTTGGACATGAGCGGGCTGCCGCCGTGGGACTTGGCCACGGTTGTGCCGTCGGTAATCAGGTCGACTTCGCCCGAGACCACAACGGCGCCGCCGGTGTAGCGGGCGAGCGCCACGGCGGCATCGCGGGCAGCGTCGACCGTGTCGGTGGTATCGACACCGCGCACGCGGCTCAGATCGGCCGCCTCACCCTCAAGACCCCACAGGCCGGCGAGCGCGATGATCTCGGAGGCGTTGCCGCGCACGATGGCGGGCTTGTACTGCTTGAGTTCGCTTACCAACTGGGTGCGCAGGCTACCGATGCCCAGGCCAACCGGATCGAGTACCCAGGGCTTGCCGGCGTCGTGTGCCGCCTTGGCCGCGCGGGGAATCGTCTGCTCGTAGATGGGGAAGAGCGTACCCATATTGAGATAGATGGCGCCGCCGCCGGCAACGAGTGCCTCGCCCTCGTCGGGCAGATAGACCATGGCGGCCGATCCGCCCACGGCGAGCTGTGCGTTGGCGACAAAGTCGATCGTCACCGTGTTGGTGATGGAGCCTGCCATCGGATTGGTGGCGCGAATCTCCCCCACGGCCTTGATCACATGTTGCTTAAGCTGTTCCGAATCAATCACTGCACATGCCTCCTTGGCATAGAAAAGGGGCGCTGTGCATAGACAGCGCCCCTAAAAAGGCGGCATGCTCCCTACGCCAGCATTAACTGACAGGTTCAAAGGATTGGGCCCCATGCCCTCTCAGCCTTGTGGTTTGCACCGCCGGCACTCCCGCATCGAATCTGTTGTTCCCTATACTAGCGCACCTGCCAAAAAGGGACAGGTTTATTTTGGCAGGTAACAACTGGGGCTTTGCGTTTTCCCAGATAAAACCTGCCAATATAAACCTGTCTCTTTTTGGCAGGTCGGTACAATAGACGGGATTAAGAATGACCGAGGGGGCCTTATGATTAAACTTGTGCTGACCGATATGGACGATACGCTGATTCCAGCCGGGCATGACGGCGCCAGCGACTACGCCATCGAGGGCATTCATGCCATGCAGGCGGCGGGTCTGCACTTTGGCCCGGTTTCGGGTCGCCAGCCCTCCGCGATGGGCTGGATGTTCCGCAATCGCGCCGAGTGCTTCTCGACCGGCGCGTTTTGCAACGGCCAGGTCATGTTTGTGGACGGCGAGGTGGTAGCCTCGCATGCGACCGATAACGCCGCCCTTATGCGCTTGGCTGACTACTTGGAGCAAGAGACCGACGATACGTATCTGAAGGTCTACAGCCTGGGCGATGACTTTTGGGGCAACGATGCCTATTGTGTAACGAGCGACCCCGAGCGTGTGCGCCGCGCCATGGAGTCGGGCGGCAACGCATGGCTCAAGGGCGAAGAGGCCCCGTGCCGTCCTGTCGTCGATGACGCACCAGTGTTCAAGGCGAATATCTGGAGTGCTCGTTCGCGTGAGGAGCTCGCGGAGCTACGCGAGCGCGTTGCCGCCGAGGTGCCGGAACTCTCGCTCGTGTTTCCCAACAATCGTGTGCGCCTGTTCGACATTCTTCCAGCAGGTTGGGACAAGGGTTGCGCTGCGCTGGAGCTGGCGCGCGCTTTGGACCTGACGTCCGACGAGGTGGCCGTATTTGGCGATTCCGATAACGACCTGCCCATGATCGGTGCCGTCCCCAACTCCGTTGCAGTCGCCAATGCCAACGAGGCCGTCACGGCTGCCGCGCGCTGGCATATCGGCGCTGCGGCAGACGATGCGGTTGCCGGGGCTCTGCATCAGATTGCCGCCTGCGCCGCGACGGGGGAGATGCCGTCGTTTATGCGTCAGATGGACGCGACGGGTTTCGACGTCACGAACGTCTAGGGAGAAAGCCATGAAGCTTCAGCAGCTCAGATATGTCGTCAAAGTTGCCGAATGCGGCAGCATCACCGAGGCCTCGCGCCGGCTCTTTGTGTCGCAGCCTTCGATCACCGCATCGATTCGCGATCTCGAAAACGAGATGGGTGTGCATATCTTTGAGCGCACCAACAAGGGTGTCATTGTGTCCGAGGAGGGCGAGACCTTCTTGGGTTACGCGCGCCAGGTGCTCGACCAGGCCGACCTGCTCGAGGACAAGTACAAAGGAGCATCCGAACAGGTGCCGCATTTTAGCGTAAGCTGTCAGCACTATTCCTTTGCCGTCAACGCGTTTGTCGACGTGATCCGCGAGTTCGATGCCGCGCGCTACGACTTTACCTTGCGCGAGGAGCAGACCCACGAGATTATCGAGGATGTCGCGCATATGAAAAGCGAACTGGGCATCCTGTACTTATCCGAGCATAACCGCGAGGTCATCGAGCGCATGCTGGTGGCCAACGAACTCGTGTTCGAAGGACTCTTCTGCGCCACGCCGCATGTCTTCGTCTGCGCCGACCATCCGCTGGCGGACCGCTCCAGCGTGACGCTCGAGGACTTGGAAGACTACCCGTTTTTGTCCTACGAGCAGGGCAGCTATAACTCGTTTTACTATTCCGAGGAGCTGACCTCGACGTTTGAGCGCCACAAGAATATCCGCGTGCGCGACCGCGCGACGTTGTTCAACCTGGCCATGGGCCTCAACGGCTACACGGTATGTTCGGGCGTGATCAGCCACGAGCTCAACGGCCCCGGCATTATCTCGATTCCGCTCGACGTGGACGAGTACATGGAGATTGGCATCATCACACGCAAGAACACGACGCTCACGCGCTACGGTCGGGCCTATATCGACGCGATTCGTCAGCATATCTAGGGTGCTGTGCTCCGCACGGTTCAAGTCTCTTTATGGCAGTCCAGACTGATATAGGAAGCATCTATATCAAACTGTTATAAACGTATATTTTACGATGGTCATATGAGCGCTCATACTCTGTCCCAGTAAAGCAACCAATGCAAAGGGAGATATCTATGAGCACTTCGATTCAACCGAACGCGCCGTTTCGCGCCGATATCGTCGGCAGCTTTCTTCGTCCGCAGGCTGTAAAGGACGCCCGTGCCGCCTATGTCGCGGGTAAACTCGACGCTTCCGGCCTTAAGGCCGTCGAGGACGATGCCATTCGCGATTTGGTGGCCAAGCAGAAGGCCGCCGGCCTGCAGGCGATCACCGATGGCGAGTTCCGCCGCAGCTACTGGCACCTCGATTTTATGTGGGGCCTTAACGGCGTCGAGCGTCGCACCTCGCGTACGGGCTATATGTTCCACGATGAGGAGACTACCGCCGACACCGCCGTGGTAACCGGTTCCATTAGCGGCGAGAATCATCCGTTCGTCGAGCATTTTAAGTTCGTCAAGGCGCTTGAGGGAGAGGGCCAGGTCGCACGGCAAACCATTCCGGCGCCGATCCAGACGTTCTCCGAAGTCACGCTCGACCGCTGCGACGGCCAGCAGGAGAGTCTACGCGCCGTCTACAAGACCGACGAAGAGCTCGCCGATGCCATTGCCGCAGCATACCGCACCGTGATTGCCGACTTGTATGCCGCGGGCTGCCGCAACATCCAATTTGATGACTGCACCTGGGGCATCTATTGCGATACCGACTTTGTGTCCAAGACTGGCATGAGCCCGGTTGACCTGCAAAAGGTGTCCGAGCTGGGCGTGGCACTCAACAATGCCGCCATCGCGGGCAAGCCTGACGATTTGGTCATCAACACGCACGTGTGCCGCGGCAACTATCATTCCACCTATGCTTTTGAGGGCGGCTACGACCCCATCGCGCCGTACCTGTTCGCACATGAGAACGTCGATGCGTTCTATCTGGAGTTCGACACACCCCGCGCCGGTGGTTTTGAGCCGCTCAAGTACGTTGCCCCCGGCAAGAAGGTGGTGCTGGGACTGATCACTACAAAGGCGGCTGAGCTTGAGGACGAGGACGTTATCGTCGAACGTATTCACGAGGCCGCAAAGTATGTGCCGCTCGAGAACCTGTACCTGTCGCCCCAGTGCGGCTTTGCCAGCTGCGAGATTGGCAACAAACTGACCGAGGACGAACAGTGGGCAAAGATCGCGCTGGTCAAGCGCGTTGCCGAGCGCGTTTGGAAATAGCGGTAACGTTTGCAGGTGACGGCGCGTGCGAGACATGGTGCATCGCGTACAATGGTTCGGATCGTATCGTTCGGGCAGGTTATCCGATATGCCCGATCGCCCTTCCATTCGAAAGGACATCCATGTCCCAGTCTTCGACGCCCGCCGTCACCGATGCCATCTACGACGCATCGTCGCTCGGCCGCCCGCGCATGTTTTTGCTCGGCCTACAGCACCTGTTTGCCATGTTTGGTGCCACGGTGCTGGTGCCCGTGCTCACCGGTCTCTCGGTTTCGGCAACGCTTTTGTTTGCCGGCTTGGGCACGCTGCTGTTCCACTTCCTGTCGCGCGGTAAGGTGCCGGCATTTTTGGGCTCATCGTTTGCCTTTATTGCCGGTTATGCCGCCATCGCGCCCAACTGCGAGGCCGAGCTTTTGCCCTACGCCTGCCTGGGCGTAGCTTGTGCCGGCCTGCTCTATCCGGTGCTTGCGGCGCTCTTCCGCGCGTTTGGCGCCAAGCGCGTTATGCGCTTCTTTCCGCCGGTGGTGACTGGCCCCATCGTCATTTCCATCGGCTTGATCCTGGCAAGTTCCGCTATTGCTAACTGCCAGACCAACTGGCTTGTGGCTGTCATTGCCGTTGCCGTTATCGTCATCTGCAACATCTGGGGCCGTGGCATGGTCAAGATCGTGCCGATTTTGCTGGGCGTTGTGGTGAGCTATGCCGTTGCGGCTGCGCTCGGCGAGGTTGATTTCTCGGGCGTCGCAGCCGCTCCCTGGGTTGGCTTGCCCATCGTGTGGGACAACACCGTGTTTGCACTCTTTGGGCCGCAGTTCGATAGCGGTCTTGCCACGACGACCATCATCACCATTATGCCGCTGGCATTTGCGACCATGATCGAGCATATCGGTGATATCTCGGCTATCGGCTCCACCTGCGAGCGTAACTACATCGCCGATCCTGGCCTGCATCGCACGCTGCTCGGCGACGGCCTTGCCACGATCCTGGCTTCGCTCTTTGGCGCTCCGGCCAACACCACGTATGGTGAGAACACCGGCGTGCTTGCCCTGACGCGCGTGTTCGACCCGCGCGTGATTCGCATTGCCGCGTGTTGCGCCATTGTGCTCTCGTTCTGCCCCAAGTTCGCGGCTGTCATTGCGGCCATGCCGGCGTGCGTGATCGGCGGCGTGTCACTCGTGCTCTATGGCATGATCAGCGCCGTGGGCGTTCGCAACCTCATCGAGAACCAGGTCGATTTCCAGAACAACCGCAACGTGCTGGTGGCCGCCCTGGTGCTGGTGCTTTCACTCGGCATTGCGCACAGCACTGCCGGAGCTATCGTGTTGGAGCTGGGCGGCGTGACCATTTCGCTCTCGGGCCTTGCCGTGGGTTCGCTGGTGGGCATTGTGCTCAATGCCATCCTACCGGGCAACGACTTTGAGTTTGATGTCTCCGAGCTTGAGGAGGCTGCTGAGTAACAACTGCGTCCAGCTGAATCAAAAAATGGCGCCCATGCGTACGCGCGGGCGCCATTTTTAATGCGCCAGTATCCAGTGGATGCCGCGGGCCATGCGCAAGTCGGTCTGGGAAAAGTGATTGCCGGGGTTGAGCTCCAGCGTCGTGGGAATACCACGTTCGCCGAGCAGCTTTTCCATTGCGCGCGTATCGTCGAGTACGTGCCGCATCATGCGGTTGGGAGTCTTGGTCTCCTTTTTACCGAGCGACAGATAGACAGCCTGCGGGCTGCCGGCAAATGGCGCCGTGCTGGCGCGATCGACAAAGTCGGGAAACCATAGCGACCCCGATGCGCTCGCGGCGCGGTCAAAGGCGTCGGTTTGCCAGAGGGACCAGAGTGCGAAGAGGCCCGCGAGCGAGTAACCGGCAATGCCGCGCCAGGTGGGCGGCTGAGGAAGCGATGACTCGACCTGGGGGATTATCTGATTCAGCAGCTCATCAAGAAAATCGGCAGCTTGGCCGCCGAAAGGCTCGGCATCGCGTACGGTCCCGTCGCATGCCCAGGGGCTCAGCTCGCGATTCCAATCGAGCCCGCCAATGGTGACGAGGGCGAATGGCGGACAGTCGAGCTCTCGGCAACACTCATAAACCTCGCTGCCGTCGCCCATGACCACGGGAAGATAGATGACTGGTGCGCTTTCGGCATGCTGTGCATGAACGGTTATCTGCTTTTGATGCGCTTCCATGACGGGCTTCTCTCGGCGTTGTGATATCGACGGCCCCCATTGTCGCACGCCGGCTCATGCAGGTTGGGCTAGACCAAAGACAATCTCGTGCATCCCCTGCGGACGCATATGGAAAACGCCACCGCCGGAGGGGAGCTCGGCGGTGGCGTTGTTAAACGGTGCTGGGGCTCGGGGCCTTCGCGGGAGCTGCCATGTGCGCAGAGGCGTCTAAGAGCGCTTACGGCTCGCCATGGTGCCTGCGGCGATAGCGGCTGTTCCCGCAAGGACGGTTGCCACGATGGCCGCACCCGAGGTGTCGCCGGTTGCCGCGAGCACGCCGGTAGTCTTGGCTTTCGTGGTTGAAGCCGCAACGGCCTTGGTCGGCTTTGAGCCCTCAGGCTTGGGGTTCTGCTTGGTCTCGTCGGGCTTGGGGTCTTCCGGCTTGGCTACCTCGGGAGGTGCGATGGTCGTGCTTTTGGCGACTGCTTTGATATAGAGGGAGTCGACCGTGGCGTCGCCCGTGCCGATGGCTTGGCCTGCTTCGCAGATGCCGTCACGGAGCTTGCGATAGTCAATGACTTTGCCGCCTTCGGGCGTCTGGATGGCGGCGTTCTCAATCTTGATGGTGCCGATTGTCTTGCCGTCAGCGCTCATGGCACGGGCAAAGATTGCCGCTGTATCTCCTTCGACCGTTACCTTGCTGCGGATGATCGAGATGACTGCGGGTGTGACGCCCTCGCTGGTCTGGGCGATGATGCCGATGTTCTCGCCTTGGGGTTCGCGCCTCGTCTCGCCATCTTGGTTTTCGCTGTAGGGGATGGGGTCGTCGCCGTTCTCGACATAGCGGGCTATGGCCTTGACAACGGAGTCGCTGATGTAGATGTGGCCACCCTTCTCGTTGGGTCGATCGTTTCTGGTGGAGAATGCAGCCGAAACCTCGCCTTCCGCAAGCGCGTCCACGGTGGAGCCGTTCTTGACGACGATATCGTCTTGGTAGGTGAAGAGGGCAATGGCGCCACCGTATCTGCCTTTACTTGCACGGACTGTCACGTTTGCATGATCGAGCGTGATGCCCTTGTGGGCATAGACGCCATATTCAACACCGTTTACGTTGAGGGAGGCGTTTGTGGCTGCGAGGCTGCCCTTGGCCTCGACGGCAGCGTCTTTCTCGGAGCTTGCCTCGACCGTCCCGCCACCCTTGATGGTGAGGTTCTTGTCGGTTCCAATACCCTTGTCCTTGGTAGCCCTGGCGGCGACGGCTCCGTTGTCGTCAATCGTGATATTGCCGTTTGCCCTGATGCCATCCGATGCACCCGTGGCGTTGACGTTGCCCGAACCTTTGATAGCGAGATCACCCCCGGCATTGATGGCATCAAGCCCAGTGCTCGTGGCGTTGACGGATCCGGCTCCGTCGATGTTGATATTACCCGTGGAGAGGATAGCGTCCTCAGTAGATGTCACGCTGAGCGTGCTGCCCGCGTCGCCTTGGATATTGAGCTCGGCGTTCTCATTCTTGCCATGAGAAGCCTTGATGCCTTCGATCCAGTCGGCAGTGACGATGTTGTTTCCCGAGTAATTCACGTTGAGCTTGCCTGCGGCCTGGATCTCGCCGCCGTTATAGTTGTTGAGCTTCAAGTCGTTGGCGCCGTCCCACGACCAGGTACCGGCCTCGTCGCTCGCCGCGGTGTTGTACTTGTTGCCGCCGACCTTGACCCATTCCGCTGCGAGCGAGACGCTCGGCATGAGCAGCGAGCTCACCGTGAGCGCGCACACGGCGCCCGCGACGATGCGGCGCGTCACGCGGCGCCAGCTGCCGTGCGCGAGTCCTATGCGACGGCGAACGTCGGGTTCGGCAACATGGGTTCCGGCGGTAGCGTCATTGCGTTTGGGGGTCGTGAACAAGGCTGCCATGGTTGCTCCCGTTCTCATAGGGCCTATACGACTAGATTCAGCGTATCTGCTGGATGTTGCCGGCGGTAGTGCCGTTTGGAGGGCAAAATGGCCAAAATGGGGGGAGAAATAGGCCGCACGCCGGCGCAGGGACCGGCGCTAAAAGAAAAGCGCGGGGCCGCATGGCGACTCCGCGCTTTATTGTTCAGCTTTTGCAGCCTTGCCCTTACGCTACGAAGAAGTAGACGAGGAAGGCAAGGGCCGCGATCCACCCGTCCTGTGCGAAAAAGTGTTTACGAGCGTTTGCGACTCGCCAGGGCGCCTGTGACGATGGTGGCCGTTCCTGCAAGGGCGGTCGCTATGATGGCCGCGCTCGAGGTGTCGCCGGTTACGGCGAGGATGCCGGTGGTTTTGGCTCCCGTGGCTGCAACTGCAACGGTCTTGGTCGTCTTCGTGCCCTCGGACTTGGAACCCTCGGGCTTGGTCTCGCCGGACTTTTCCTCGGGTTTGATCTCCTCGGGAGGTACGGTGAGCGTGCTCTTGGCGACAGCGGCGTCATAGGGGGAGTCGATCGTGGCGTCGCCCGTGCCGATGGTTTGACCTGCCTCGTAGGAGATGCTGGGGCCGTACTCTTCTTCGTAGCGATAGTTAATGATCTTGCCGCCTGCGGGCGTCTGGATGGGAGCGCCTTCGATCTCGATGGTGCCGATCGCCTTGCCATCCTCGCTTATGGCAAGAGCGAAGATTGCCGCCGTGTCTCCCTCGGCCGTGAGCTTGCTGCGGACGATCGAGATACTCGCGGGCGTGATGCCCTCGTAGGTCTGGGCGAAGATACCGATGTTCAGACCCCTAGGCTCAGGGATGACCTCGCCGCTTTGGTCGTTGCTGTAGTGATCGGGGCCATCGCCACCGGTCTCGACATAGCGGGCTATAGCCTTAACAACGGAGTCGCCGATGTAGATGTGGCCGCCAGCGACGTTTGGCTGGTGGTTTCTGGTAGAGATTGCAACCGAGAATTTGCCTTCGGCGAACGCGTCCACGATGGAACCATTCTTGATGACGATGTCGTCCCCATCAGTGATGAGGGCGATGGCCTGGCCGCCGCTCGCGCTTGTGCGGACCGTCACGGTCGCGTGATCGAGCGTAACGCCCTTGTAGGCATAGACACCATATTCAACACCGCTTGCGTCAAGGGGGGCGTTCGTGACCGCGAGACTACCCTCAGCGTCGACGGCAAGATCTCCCTGGGAGCTTGCCTTGACCTGGCTGCCGCCCGAGATGTCGATGTTGCCGTCAGCCCAAATCGCCGCTTCTTCTATCGAGCTTGCTTCTACCTTGCCACCGCCTTTGATGATCAGGTCACTGCCCGCGGCGACGCCGTAACCTTCGCCTCCTTTAGCGATCACTGTGCCAGAGGAATCGATGGTGGTCTTGCCCTTGGATTGGATGCCTTCGGTACCGCCCGTTGCATTCACGGTGCCCGAGCCCGTGATAGAGAGATCGCCCTTTGCCTCAATTCCGTCGGAAGCAGTGCTTGTGGTGTTCACAGTGCCTGGGCCAGAAATGGAGAGGTCGCCTGTTGATTTAATTGCATCGGCCTCGGCTGTCACATTGAGCTCATCCGTGCTATTCGAGCTCGTTATGTTCAACTCTGCTTTCTGGCTAGTGCCGTCCTGCGCCTTGATGGCGGCTCCGGTGTAATCAGGCTCGGTTGTCACGGTGTTCTTGCCCTCATAGACAATGTTGAGCTTGCCTGCAGCTTTGATCTCACCGCCGTTATAGTTGATGAGCTTCATGTCGTCGGCGCCGTCCCAGCTCCAGGTGCCGGCACCGTCGCCCGCCGCAGTGCCGGCGTTGTACTGGGTGCCGCCAACATCAATCCACTCCGCCGCGAGCGAGATGCTCGGCATGAGCAGCGAGCTTACCGTAAGCGCGCATACGGCGCCTACAACGATGCGGCGCGTCACGCGGCGCCAGCTGCCGTGTGCGAGCAACGTGCGACGGCGCACGTCGGGCTCGATAAAATGGGCTCCAGAGGTTTTGTCATTGCGCTTGGGGGTCGTGAACAAGGCGGCCATGGTTACTCCCATCCTCATAGGGCCTATGCGATTACGCCCAGCATATCTGCAGGATGTAGCCGGCGGTAGTGCCGTTTGGAGGGCAAAATGTCCAAAACTTGGGAAGCAATATATCGCGCGTCCGTGCGATGCCTGACTTTAAAAGAAAAGCGCGGAGCCGCTCGATGCGACTCCGCGCTTTGGTGTTTGGTATTGTGAATCTTGCCCTTACGCTACAAAGAAGTAGACGAGGAAGGCGAGGGCTGCAATCCACATGAGCGGCTTGATCTTGGAGGCCTCGCCCTTAAAGAGCGCGACGACCACGTAGGCGATAAAGCCCAGGCCAATGCCGGCAGAGATGGAGTAGGTGAAGGGCACGCCGGCGACGATCATAAACGCCGGGAAACCCTCGGAGACATCGGACCAGTCGATTTCGGAGGCCTCGCTCATCATGAGGTAGCCGACGTAGACCAGGGCACCGCAGGTGGCGGCACTGGAAACGATGGTGACGATGGGGGAGAAGAACGCGGCGAGAATGAACAGCACGCCGGTGGTGATGGAGGTGAGGCCCGTGCGGCCACCGTCGGCAGCGCCAGAGGTGGACTCGACGAAGGTGGTGATGGAGGAGACGCCCATAAAGCCACCGGCAGCGGCGGCCACGGAGTCAACGACCAAGATGGGGCGGATGTCCTCGACATTGCCGTCCTCGGTCAGGAACTCGCCCTGCTTGGCGACGGCCATGGCGGTGCCCATGGTGTCAAAGAAGTCGCTCATGAGCAGCGAGAAGGCAACGACGAGCAGCATCGGGTCGGTCAGAACCTTCACGATGGCCATGTTGCCATCAGCGGTGCTGGCAAACGGGGCGCCAAAGGTCGAGAAGTCGAGCGGTGCGATGAGGCCCTCGGGCGCATGGGTGACGCCCAGCGGGATACCGGCGATAACGGCGACGATGATGCCGATGAGCAGCGAGCCCGGCACGTTGCGGGAAGCCAGGGCAACCGTCACGACGATGGAGATGATGCCGACGATAAAGGTGGGGGAGGTGATGTCGCCCAAGCCGACGAGCGTACCGGCGCCAGCGGTGATGATGCCGGCGTCGCACAGGCCGATCATGGCGATAAACAGGCCCAGACCCACCGAGATGGCGTGGCGCAGGACCACGGGGATGGCATCCATGATGGCCTCGCGCAGGCCGCAAAGGACGAGCAGCAAGATGACGATACCTTCGAGGAAGATAACGCTCATGGCCACGTGCCAGTCGCCGCCGCACATGGTGGTGGCGATGCCCGCGATCATGGCGTTGATGCCCAGGCCCGACGCGCAGGCGAGCGGGCGGTTTGCGAAGATGCCCATGCAGATGGTCATGATGCCGGCGCCCAGGCAGGTGGCGCAGGCGAGCGCTCCCGCATCGATGCCAGCGCCCGAGAGCACCGCGGGGTTGACGGCGATGATGTAGGCCATCGCCAGGAATGTTGTCAGTCCAGCGCGAAGTTCGGTCCCGATTGTGGACTTGCGCTCACTGACGTGAAAAAGTTCGTCCATGCATACCCTTTCCTTGTTCGGCCCCGAGTTTAGGCCGATTGACACGAACTCATTTACTATATCGCCTTTACAACCTTGCTGTTCCTCGCATGTTGATGTTCGGCGCTTTGTAACAGACGGACGGTATTTATCGCATGAAAATGTGTGGGTACCGTATACTTAAGCGGTTACAACGACCCCTATGGAGGAACGTATGATTAAAGAGCTTTGCCACGACGAGGCTATCCTGTCCCAGCGTTGCGAGGTTGCGACCGTCGAGGACGAGTCGGTTGCTCAGGACCTGATCGATACCATCAAGTCGCTCGATGATGCCGGCTGCTTGGCCGCCAACCAGATCGGCGTTACCAAGAAGGTCTGCGTCTACCTGGACGACGCCGGCGAGCCCCACGTGCTCTACAACCCCCGTCTGGTGTTTGGCCTGGGCGCCAGCAAGATGGAGGAGAGCTGCCTGACGCACGAGGAGGTCACCAAGTCCACGCGCTATATCAAGTGCAAGGTTGCCTTTGACCAGATCGTCGATGGCAAGATGCGCGAGCGCAAGCAGGACTTTGTGGGCTTCGAGGCGCAGATGGTCCAGCATATGATCGACCACTGTCTTGGAAAGTTGGTCTAGGGGGACCAAAGCACCGCACTTCGTCTCTTTTGGTCCGGGCGTGACATTGTTGTCATGTCCGGGCTTTTGTGTTTAGCGCCTTTTTGTTTGGTGACAATGAGCTTAGCAAGAACGTAAAGCTAGGAGGCGCTATGTGTACGAGCATTCGATTTACCGATAATTCTGGCCACATGTATCTAGGCCGCAACCTCGACTGGAGCTTTGACTACGGCCAACAGGTTCGCGTGATGCCGCGCGGGTTTCACATCCCGTATTCGTTTATCGACGATGCGTCGGCGGCACACGCGGTAATCGGCATGTGCATCGATTACAAGAACTATCCCATGTTTTTCGACTGTGGTAACGATGCGGGTCTGGCTGTGGCGGGGCTCAACTTTCCCGGCTATGCCGAGTATGCCGAGGGCCCGGTTGATGGAAAGACCAATATCGCGGCCTATGAGTTTCCCCTGTGGGTGGCAGCGACGTTCTCGACGGTCGATGAGGTCGAGGCCGCGCTGCGCGACACGGTGATTGTCGCCAAATCTGCCGGAGAGGGGCTGGGCGTGTCGCTGCTCCATTGGATTATCGGCGACAGCCAGCGTAGCATCGTGGTCGAGATGATGGCTGACGGCCTGCATGTATACGACGATCCGGTCGACACCCTTGCCAATCAGCCCACCTTCCCGTGGCATATGGAAAACCTACGCACTTATATCACCGCCACAAGCGATTTTCCGCAGACGGCGACGTGGCGTGGCGCCGAGCTTAAGCCCTATGGAGCCGGTGCCGGCATGCGCGGCATTCCCGGCGACTGCTATTCGCCGAGCCGTTTTGTAAAGGCAGCGTACCTCAACGCCAATTACCCGCAAAAAGACAGCGAGACCGAAAACGTCGTCCGCATGTTCCGTTCACTCGAGGGCGTGGTGATGATTGAGGGGGCGTCCAGGATGGGCGATGGCAAGTTCGAGAAGACTATCTATACCGGATGCTTTAGCGCGCGCACGGGCAATTATTACTACGCGATGTATGAGGATCCGTCGATTCGCTACGTGAGCCTGATGGATGCCGAGGGCGCGAGCCCCGATAGGCTTGTGGTTCCCGAGCCGCGTCGTTCGTAGCCGAGGGCTTTACTGAAATGCAAAGCGCCCCTGCATCTCCTGTGAGGTGCAGGGGCGCTGTCGTTGATGCGCGACGTCGCTAGAAGTTGGCGTCGTTGAGCTGGGCGCTCTCGAGGCCGTCGAGCAGTTGCTGTTCGGGCGTATCGGCGACGCTCTCGAGCAATTCGGTGGGATCGACGTTCATGTCCCTACCGGCCTCGTTGCCGTTGACCAGGTCGTCCGAGAAGATATCGACTTCCATTTCCTCGGCTTCCTCGATCTGGACCTCGAGCGGCACATGGGTGCGTACGAGTTTGACCGCCGGACGCATGCGGGCAAAGAGAGGCACGTACTCGATGATGATCGCCGAGTTCTCAAGACCGTACCAGCGTGCCGGGCTTCCGCAGGCGCGGCGGACGGCGTACTTGATGGCCATCACGCGGTGGTCGTTGCGGTTGATGTCCGTTTCGGGGGCAAGCATCTTGCGCAGCATGCAAAAACGGAAGTCGCCCACGTTGCCGCGTGTCTCGTAGATGGAGTAGGTGTGATGCTGCGGTGGCAGCTCACCCGATGTCATCAAGTCGCCAACGATCTGACGCAGATAGGCGTTGATGCGCTGGTTGACCTTAAAGCCCAGGTCCAGGCGCACGCGGAACAAAAAGTCCGTGCCAAAGGTCTCGACGGAATACTCGTGCGTATAGGGCTCGTCGGTAACGTGCACGTTGATGAACCAATATGCCTTGGCGCGCTTGGGGTGCTTGTCCAGGATGGAATAGAGCACGTCGCGGTCGAGCGTGAGCGGGTCGGGGCTGTTGGTGAGGAACACCAGATTGTCGGCGAGCACGGGGTAGGTCTCGTCGTTGCGCAGGCGGTTGAGCTGATCGATGTACTTGGAGACGGGCAGCAGGATCGTCTGCGTGCGCTCGATGGCGGTGCCGCGGCGCCACACGTACATAAGGCCAAACAGCAGCGAGGCCAGGAAGATCATCACATAGCCGCCGTCAAAGAACATGGTGAGGCACGAGGCAAAGAAGCAGAGCTCGATGGCGCCAAAAAGCAGGGCAAAGACGCAGGCGCCCAGCTTGTGCTTGAGGATGCCGGCGATATAGCTCGTCAAAAGCGTCGTGGTCATGAGCATAGTCACGGTGATGGCGAGGCCGTAGGCGCTCTCCATGCGCTCGGAGTTTTGGAACAGCAGCACGATGAAGATACAGCCGACCCACATGATGTTGTTGACGAGCGGAATATAGAGTTGACCCTTGGTGTCGCTGGGGTAGTGGATGCGCAGATGCGGCATAAGGTTGAGACGCGTGGCCTCGGATACCAGCGAGAACGAGCCGGTGATAAGCGCCTGCGAGGCGATGATGGCCGCTACGGCCGATAGCACGATGGCAAAGGGGCGCAGGGGCTCGGGAAGCATCATGTAGAACGGGTTGACGATGTCCATCGCGAGCATCTGGGGATTGGAGTTGTTGGCGAGCAGCCAAGCGCCCTGACCCAGATAGTTAAGGATGAGGGCCGCCTTTACGAACGGCCAGGATGCGTAAATGTTAGCCTTGCCCACGTGACCCATGTCCGAATAGAGCGCCTCGGCGCCGGTCGTCGACAGGAAGACGAAACCGAGCACCATGATGCCCGAGTGGTTGATGGGCGAGAACAGGAACATGATGCCGCGGATGGGGTTGAGTGCGCGCAAGATGGACAGGTTGCCGAGCATGTTGAACAGGCCGGCGCCCGCCAGGAACAGGAACCATAGCGTCATGAGCGGGCCGAAGAGCTTGCCGATTGACGAGGTGCCGGCGCGCTGCATGGCAAATAGGCCGCAGATAATGATGATGGTAATAATGATGACGTTGGTCTGGCCGTCGCCCAATAGCGCGTGGCCCCACTCGATGGTGCGCAGACCCTCGATGGCTGTGGTGACCGTGACGGCGGGGGTGAGGATGCCGTCGGCAAGCAGCGCCGCACCGCCGATCATGGCGGGAAGGATCAGCCACGGCGCCACTTTGCGCACGAGACTGAACAGGGCGAAGATACCGCCCTCGTTGTGGTTGTCGGCCCTCATGGCGATTAGCACGTACTTGACCGTGGTTACGAGCGTCATGGTCCAGATGACGAGCGAAAGCGCGCCCAGGATCATGTCCTCGCTGACGGTACCGATGCCGCCGTTGTTGGCGACGATTGATTTCATGGTGTACATAGGGCTCGTGCCGATGTCGCCATAGACGACGCCGAGCGTTACGAGCAACATACCAGCAGAAAGGGGAATGGCTCCATGCCCGCTCTGTCCGTGCTGGTCTTGGAGGTTTGCCTCCAGTTTGTTGTGTGCCACGTGGACTTCCTTAGACATCCGGTTATCTGTCTAGGGCAGATAACCTTTATGCCATCTTTATACATATAAGAGCAGTTTGGCACATCGGGGTGTTTTAGACAATAATCCCCATCTGGGGATTATTCATGTACGCAGGTAGCATTTCAAAACAGGGGCGCACCGGCTGTATGGTCTTGCTGCAATGTGATAACCACGGACGCGCCCCTGCTTTGAAACTGAAGAGGGGCTTTTAGGCGCGTGCTACTTGGGCGATGCTTGCTTTGGTGTCTGCGCGTTTGCCGGCGACTTCGCAAAAGATCGCGCCGCCGATGATCAACGCGGCGCCCATGAGGCGGATGGGCGTCATGGTCTCTCCCAAAAGGGCAACGGAGAACACGACGGCCGAAAGCGGCTCGAGGTAGCCGACGACCGCGACGGTCTGGACGGGCAGCTTGGCGACGGCACTAAAGTAGAGCAGGCAACCGATGCCGGTGTTGACGACGCCGAGCATGGCGACGGCGCCCCAATCGATGCCGGCGGCAATGCTGGGGGAGAGGAACGAGGGGGCACCTTGCGTGAAGAGCGTAAGGATCAACGCGGTTACAAAGGCGGCGCTCACCTGGAGCGTGGAGTTCTCGAGGCCTTCGATGTGTGGCGCACCCTTGCTAGCGATGACCATCAAGGCGTAGCAGAAGGCCGAGGCGATGCCGCAAGCGATACCCGCAATGGGCATATTGCCGCCTAGACCTTGCGCCGCAATGAGAAAGGCGCCACAGGCAACGGCGATAAACCCGGCGATTTTGCCGCCGGTCAGCTTTTCGCCAAAAATGAGCGGGGAGAGGGCCATAACGATGATGGGGCCGCAGTAATACAACAGCGAGGAGATGCCAACGCCGATCGTCTGATAGGCGCGGAACAGGAAAATCCAGCTGGCGCCCAGCGCGGCGCCCGAGACGATGAGCGCTGCGGCCTCGCGGGGGCGAGACGGAGCCTGCAGGTTATGGCGCTTGGTTATGAAGAGGATGGCGGCAAGGGTGAGAGCGCCCAAAAACGTGCGCAACAGTACGATATCGGAGCTCGGCAGCGCGATGGCAGCGGCGATGATGCCGTTGGAGCCAAACAATAGCAATGCTGCTAAGTACGTAAACAGTCCGTTGTTCATGTGCTGACATCCCCTCTATATCCGAGCATGTTCACTATGGGTGAGGTGGCTTTAGAAGAAAAGCGAATATAATGCATGGATAACATGACAAAAACTCATGTAAAGGTGGAGGGATGCCGTGGAAACGAATATTCAAAAGATGCAAGTGCTGCTCGAGACGGTGCGTGCCGGCAGCTTTACGCATGCTGCAGAGCGGCTGAGCTATTCGCAGTCGGGCGTGAGCCGCATGGTGGGCGACCTTGAGGCAGACTGGGGTTTTAAGGTGCTTGATCGCAGCCGCGAGGGCGTGGTGCTTTCTGCCGACGGGCGACAGGTCATGCCGGCAGTCGAGGCGTTATGCGAAGAGTTTGGCCGCCTGCAGCGACGCGTGGACGAGATGCGGGGGCTCATGCGTGGCAAGATCTGTATCGGTACATTCTCGAGTGTGGCGACCCATGTACTGCCGCCGGTGATCGCGCGGTTTCGCGCTGATCACCCGGATGTCGATTACGAGCTGCTGATGGGTGATTACTCCGAGATTGAGCAATGGGTGGCGGAAGGCCGCTGCGACCTGGGCTTTATTCCGCGCGAGCCACGCGGCGCCGGCATGGCGTCGCGGCCGTTGGTGCAAGACGAGCTGATGGCCGTGGTGCCAGCGGACTCCTCGCTTGCCACCGCGGAGGTCGTTTCCCTTGCCGATTTGGCCAACGAGCAGTTTATTCTTCTGGAACGCGGTAGCGACGACGAGATTACGCCGCTGTTTCGCCGCGCGGGTCTGGCGGTGCGTTCTAAGCTATCGACCTGGGATGATTATGCGATTATGGCCATGGTCGAGGACGGTCTGGGCGTGAGTATTCTTCCGGCGCTCATCTTGCGCCGCTGTCAGTTCGATGTCGCCGTGCGTCCGCTCGAGGGACGTCCCCATCGGCAGATCAACGCGATATATCGCACGGCTGACGTTTCGCTTGCCGCCGCTCGATTCCTTGAATATCTCTAAACGCGTGCGCGTCATTGTCCGCCTTGGGCAAATCTCGGAGTTCGGTACGTTTTCTTGTGAAATTGAACTTCCGAATAAGGTACGGCGCTATACTGCTGCCTAAATTGAACTTAGGTTCAATTCGTGTTCTATAAATTGAACTTTGCCAGCAAGGAGGTTCTAATGGCCCAAGAGACGTTTAGCGATCGCCTGCGACAGACCATGTCCGATCGCGACGTTCGCCAGTCGGACGTAATCCGCGCATCGGAGATGCTCGGAAAAAAACTCGGCAAGAGTCAGATGAGCCAATATGTGAGCGGCAAGACGATCCCGCGGCGCGATGTGGCAGAGCTGCTCGCTCGTATTTTGGAGGTCGATGTTTCCTGGCTGCTCGCCGGTGACGCCGATCAAGGCGAGGAATCATCGCCTCGCAACGTACCCAAGCCCGAACCCCATCCCTCAGCTCAAATTCCAAGGAGCACCACCATGCGTACTTTTTCAAAATCCACCAAGCTCGATAACGTCCTGTATGACGTGCGCGGCCCCGTCGTCGACGAGGCCGCCCGTATGGAGGACGAGGGCGAGCGTATTCTCAAGCTCAACATCGGTAATCCGGCGCCCTTTGGCTTCCGCACGCCCGATGAGGTCATTAAGGACATGCGCCAGCAGCTGCCCGACTGCGAAGGCTATTCCAACTCGCGCGGCCTGTTCTCTGCGCGCAAGGCAATCATGCAGTACTCGCAGATCAAGGGCCTGCCCAATGTTCAGATGGAGCACATCTACACGGGCAACGGCGTGTCCGAACTCATTCAGCTTTCGATGAACGCGCTGCTCGACAATGGCGACGAGATTCTGATCCCCAGCCCCGACTATCCGCTCTGGACGGCGTGCGCAACCCTTGCCGGCGGTCATCCCGTTCACTATCTGTGTGATGAGCAAGCGGATTGGTATCCCGACCTGGAGGATATGGAGTCCAAGATCACGAGCGCGACCAAGGCCCTCGTCATCATCAACCCCAACAACCCCACGGGCTCGGTCTATCCGCGCGAGGTGCTCGAGGGCATCGTTGAGATCGCGCGCAGGCACCAGCTCATGATTTTTGCCGATGAGATCTACGACCGCCTGTGCATGGACGGCTACGAGCACGTCTCCATTGCATCACTCGCCCCCGACCTGCCCTGCGTCACCTTTAGCGGCCTTTCCAAGTCGCACATGATCGCGGGCTATCGTATTGGCTGGATGGTGCTTTCGGGTAACCAGCGCTGCATGAGTGACTTTATTATGGGCATCAACATGCTCTCGAACATGCGCCTGTGCTCCAACGTGCCGGCTCAGTCGATCGTCCAGACGGCGCTCGGCGGCCATCAGTCTGTTAACAACTATATCCGCCCCGGCGGTCGTGTCTACGAGCAGCGCAACTTTGTGTATGAGGCACTCAACAAGATCGACGGCATCTCGGTGGTCAAGCCGCGTGCGGCGTTCTATATCTTCCCCAAGATGGATGTGAAGAAGTTCAACATCACCGATGACGAGCAGTTTGCCCTCGACCTGCTGCACGAGAAGAAGATCCTGATCACGCGCGGCGGCGGCTTTAACTGGGGCGAGCCCGACCACTTCCGCATCGTGTACCTGCCGCGCATGGAAGTGCTCAAGGAGTCCCTCGAAGACCTCGCCGACTTCTTTGACCATTACCGCCAGGCGTAACGGCAAAGGTAGCCTGTAATGAAACGGTCGGCCCGCAACGGATGCGGGCCGACCGTTTTCTGTCTAAGCCCGTGCTGTTAGCGCTTGTCTCGTTGAGCGGGCGAGGTTCGCGCGTGAGCGGCTAGTTCTATTCCAAAATGGAATACAATGGGCTTAAGCTGGAATTGATGTCCGGGTACCTGCTTTTCTAGAATGTTTTCAACAAGATGAAAGGCGGTTCCAACCAATGATTATCGATGCAAATTCCTACTGGTTCGACGAGCGCATCTTTCATGACGAGACGCTCTGCGAACAGTTTTTGGCCGAGGTACCCCGCGCCTATGACACCGAAGGCTATCTGACCATGAATTCCGCCGGCAAACGACAGATCGTGATCGAGATGCCCGCCGGTTCTCCGGGTCTTAACTACATTGAGGGCGACTACACCCTCGAGAAGCGCTTGGCCGATATGGATGAGGCGGGGGTCGACAAGGCGATCCTCAAGCTCCCCGGCTGCCACGAGTGGATGTCGCTCGGGATGTGCCGGCGTTTCAACGACGGTATGGCTGCTGACGCGAAGGCGTCAAATGGCCGTCTGATTCCGCTTGTCGCCGTGCCGCCCTTTGGCACCAAAGCGAATTTGGAGGAGCTCGACCGCAGGCTCGACGATGGTTTTGCGGGTGTGCAGCTCTGCGCTCACTACGGCAAGCGCTATCTCGACGACCAGGTCTTCTCGAGCTTTTTCGAGCACCTGAACGAACGCCATGTCACCGTTTACGTGCACCATGTTCCCGTGCCGGTCGAGAACGAGTCGCTTCTCGCGTACGACAACCTTCGCCGCTCTTATGGCCGCTGCGTCGACCAAACTACGGCGATCGGCCGAGAGATCTTTGGTGATTTCTTTGAGCGCTACCCCAATATCAAAATGGTCCACTCCATGCTCGGCGGCGCATACTTTGCGTTCAAGGAGATGCTGCTGCCTCATGGTCCCAAGCGCCCTGATGCTTCTGGCCGTTTTCAGGTCGATACCGAGACCGTTTCCAGGCGCCTCGAGAACAACATCTATTTCGACATGTCCCATGCCCAGCCTTGGGGCAAGACACTCCTCGCCTGCGCGGTTGACGTGCTGGGTGCAGACCATATTGTTTTTGGCACGAGCTATCCCGTTAAACGCGAGTGGCTCACCGAGGGTGTCGCCTGCGTTCGCGCTGCAAATCTGAGCGATACAGACAGCGACCTTGTGCTTGGCGGTACGGCGCAGCAACTGTACGGTGTCGAGTGAGCGGCAATCAGAGGGGAGTATCTGCCATGGACGAAGGAGAGATGAGGGCTGGGGCCGCTCGTGTGGCCATCGATCTTGGGGACGTGTTGCCGTTCGACGGTTTCGACGAACTCCGTCATGAGGTCTTCGCCCGTGCCCTTATCATCGAGGGGACGGGGCGACGCGCCTGCGTCCTTTCGCTTGAGGTCACCTCGATCGCTCCGGCTCTACTCGCCGATCTGCGTGAGGTTGTTGAGAATGCCGCCAATTGCAGCGGTGCTTATTCTTGGGTGGTTCCTACCCACACGTTTTCCATGCCTCACGTCCGCACTCCCGGGCATCTTGTCGACGATGCTACTCGCAATCGCAACGAGCGCTATCGCGCAGCGCTCGTCGCTGCCGCCCGCACGGCTGTCGAGCGCGCTGTTGCGGGCATTCGCTCCGTCACTCTCGCCACTGTGGAGGGCGAATGCCCCGTGAACGTTAATCGCGACATCGAGACGCCTGCCGGCTGGTGGTTGGGCTCGAATCCCAGGGGGTTTGCCGACCACACGATGCCCATACTCGCCATAAGGGATGCCGGGGGCGAGTATGTTGCCGTGCTCGCGACGGCGGACGTTCAGTCCTCCGTGCTCGACGGTTCGCGCGACTCCGAGGGGAGGCGCATGGCGAGCGGAGACCTCTTTGGTTTTGCCGCCATGTCACTCGAGCGCGAGCTGGGCGGCGTTGCCCTGTTGCTGCCAGGTGCCGCGGGCGACCAAGGTCCGGCGGAGCGCGCCATGAACGTCATGTTCGATGCGGCCGGCGTTAAGCAGACGGTCGATGCCCATGAGGACGGATACCGCATGCTGCACCAGCAGGGGCAGGCCTTGGGCGATGCTTTAGTCGAGGCCGCTCGCATGGCGCGTGAGGATGACGCTACCGGCATCGATGCCCGCACGGTCGACGTTCTCCTGCCCGCTCAGACACGCGCCGATTTTCACTCTTTGGCTCCGCACCGAACATATGAGTTTCATGCCGCTGGCGAGCAGCGCACGAGGGTCTATCTGCTCCGGCTGGGAAACGTCGAGCTTGTCGGCGTACAACCCGAGGTCTCGAGTGCATTCGGCGCCACTGTGCGCGCCGCCCGGTCCGGCTCTGTGCTCTTTGCCACGCTCGTCAACGGCGGACAGAAGTACCTACCGGCTCCCGACGCGTACGAAAAAATCACCTATGAGGCTATGAACTCCGGTTTTGCCGCCGGATCCCATGAGCGCCTCGTCGAAATCATCATTGCCGCCTTGAATGCGGCGTGACACAGAAGGAGAACGTGCATGAACATTGGACACGCGCGCCGCAAAATCACCCCACAGGGCGACATCTACCTGATTGGCTACCGCAATCTTCCCAACCGTCTTGAACCTGCGACGGGCGTCCATGATGACGTCTTCGCCAACGCCATCCTCTTCCAGCAAGGCGAACGTGAAGTGTTTCTCTTTAATGCCGATGTCCTCGAGTTCGAGGAAAGCATGGCCGAGGAAGTCAAGACAATGCTCGCCGAGCGCTATGGAATCGACCGTGACTGCGTTTTGCTCTCGGCGACGCACGACCATACTTCAATCGTCGCTTACCACCGCAGCTGGTGGACGGGAAAATTCGACGAGAACTACTACCGCTGGTTCCTCGATACCATTTGCCAATGCTTTGAGGAGTGCCGCGCCAACGCACAGCCCGCGATTTGTCGCTTGGGCAAGCAGGTCATCACCGGTTTCTACGACAACCGCATCATCCCAGGTGAACTCGCCGACAATGAGGTCATTGTCGTATCGTTCTTCGATACCGAAGGCAAGCCATTTGCGGGCTTTGTGAACTGGGCGGTGCATTCCGCTTGCGTCGGACCCGACTGCACGGAGCTCACGAGCGAACTCGCCGGTCTTACCGGCAAAAAGCTCGCTCAGAGTCTTGGCTACTATCCGGCCATGGTCGTAGGTGCTGCTGGCGACTGTAGCGACCGCAATTTTCGCCAGGGACGCGGCATTCCCGAGGTCGAGCGCGTTTCGACCGGTCTTGCCGAGGCGATTTCCCAGATCAAGCTCGATCGCGAGGTCGTTCTCGATCGCATCGAGCCTCAGACGTTCTATCACACCGTTGCCCATGACGACTTTTCGCTCACGCTTAAGTGTGCCGTTATCAGTTTGGGTGGCCTGCATCTCTTTGTGTTCCCGAGTGAGCTCGGCAGCGACCTGGGTATTCGCATGAAGCGCGAATGCCCGGTCGAGGGAATAGTCTGCGGTTACACCAACGGCTATTTCGAGTATTTCCTTCCGGCACGCGAGTACGGCCTCTCCTTTGAGACCGAGCGTACTCAGATTCCCCAGGGCGAACCGGAACGTCTGTGTGACAAGTTCTGCCAGACGACGAGACTTCTCGGCGCAGCAGATTCGCGTCTGTAGGCCTGATTGCGTGACATGGGCCAATGAGGCTCGCTGCCATGTGATCGGCATCTTCCATCTTCTCTGCCGTTTCCCATCCCGGGCGTACGTGCGTCCGCGGATTTCAAAGGGGGAAGCGGGTTCCTTGCCCTCCCACGTCGACTACGGAGGCATGAAATCGATGCTATACCCCGCTCAGAAAAAGGAGAATTCCATGAAATACCAGAAGCTTTGCGATGAAATCATCACAAAGGTCGGTGGTCGAGACAATGTGTTAGACGTGAGCCACTGCATTACGCGTCTCCGCTTCCACCTCAAGGATGAATCACTTGCCCAGACCGATGAGCTTAAGGCGACGAAGGGCGTCGTTGACGTCATCCAGGCCGGCGGACAGTACCAGGTCGTGATCGGCGCCACCGTCGAGGCCGTCTACAACGACCTTGTTCAGATTGGCGGGTTCGACGCCAAGCCTGCGCTTGATATCGATGAGGGCGACAATGTCAAGAAGGGCGATCCGTTCTCGCGCCTGCTCGCCATCATTTCCGAGATTCTGCAGCCGGTTCTTGGTGTGCTTATGGCCGGTGGCTTCATCAAGTCGATGCTTGCGCTCTGTACGGTTGCCGGTTGGCTCGCTAAGGACAGCAATACGTATGTGACGCTCTCGGCAATCGGAGATTCGGTCTTCTATTACTTTCCGCTAATCATTGGCTGGACGTCGGCCAAGAAGTTCGGACTTAAGCCCGTTATGGGAATGGCGCTCGGCGGTATCCTCGTCTACCCGACGCTCGTTGCCCTTATGGGCGGAGATCCGCTCTACACGCTCGGCGCCGGTACGGTCTTCGAGTCCAATGTCTACGGTGATATTTTTGGCATCCCGCTGATCATGCAGAATTACTCATCGACGATTCTGCCTGCGATCTTTATCGTCTGGATTGCCTCCAAGGTGCACAAGGCCCTTTCTAACGTGCTGCCCGCGCTTGTGAGCTCGTTCTTCTCCAACATCCTGACGCTCCTCATTTGCGGCATCCTTGGCCTGCTTGTGGTCGGTCCGGTCATGACGGTCCTCTCCAACATCGTTGCCCAGATCATCCTGGCGCTCATCAACTTCCAGCCCGCCATCGCCGGCTTCGTCATCGGCACGTTCTGGAGCCTGCTCGTCATGTTCGGCCTGCACTGGGGTATCATCCCGCTGTGGTTCCTCGATGTCGCAACCTACGGCTATGACCTCATTAACCCGCTCGTGTATGCAGGCGGTTGTGCCATCGCCGGCGCTGTGCTTGGCATGATCATCCGAACCAAGGACTCCGAGGAAAATGCTGCCGTCAACATTCCCGCCCTTGTCTCTTCGATTTTCGGTGTCAACGAGCCTGCGCTTTACGCCATCTTGCTGCCGCGTAAGCGCCTTATGTGGGCAACCTTTATTTCCGCTGGTGTAGGCGGCGCCATTGCCGGCCTCATGGGTGCCAAGCTCTATGCCTTCGGTGCCTCCGGCCCGCTCGGTTTCCCGAGCTTTATTAACCCTGCCGGCATCGACACGGGCTTTATCGGTCTTGTCATCTCCGGTGTGGTCGCTTTCGTTCTGGCTCTTGTCGCCGCTATGGTGATCGGTACCAAGAAGGACGAGGGCGGTAAGGCACTCAACATCTCGGTGGACTAGTCTTTCTGCGCACTTTGATTAAATATGCCTCGGACGGCGACGTGCCGCCCGAGGCATATTTGTGTTTCGTGCCGCTGTCATCGTGTTTGCGGACACAAGTCTGCGGTTGTGGAGCAGCGGGGATTATGACGGTCGTGCCGGGATGGAAGACGCACGGTCGCCCTGCAGGAGCTGACGGTAGGGGAGGAAGCCAATGAACGAGACGACCGCCTGCGAGTGCGCGGCGTTTCGCTTGAGGTAGAGCCTGACCTCGGAGGTCGTCGCGGGCTCGAGCGGCACCAGGGCTACCTTTCCGCTGGCGAGCGATTCCGCCGGCTTGCGCATGAGGAATGAGACGCCGGCGCCGCGCGCGACAAGGGAGATGATGTTCTCGGCTCGTTTGCCGGTGAACGTAACACGTGGGCCAAATTCAGCTTCGCGACAAAGGGAAAGGACGAGCTCGCTTACGAACGAGCCTTGGGGAAGCATGAGGAAATTCTCGTCGATAAGGTCGTCTATCTCGACGGCGTCACGTTCGGCGAGCGGATGGTCGAGCGGAAGGACGGCCACGAGCCGGTCGGTCGTAAAGGGAATCTTTTTGAACTCCGGCTCGATGGCGCCGCCGTCACGGATGAAGGCCAGGTCAATGTCCTCGTGCAGGAGCATGCGCTTGAGTGTGTCGCCCTCGCCCTCGATGAGCTCGACAGAATATGAGGGGTTCGCCTGCTGAAAATCGATGACGGCGTCCGTGATCCCATAAGGGGCCATAATGGGGATAGAACCGACGGTGAGGTGCTCGAGCGGCTCACCTGCGCCTATTTGAATGGCGGCAAGATAGCGGTGCTGAAGCGTCGCAATTTTTTGCGCATAGGGGAGGAGCGCTTCACCTTGCGCGGTGAGTGTTACGTGGCGCTGGCTTCGATCGATGAGCTTGCAGCCGAGTTCGTGCTCCATTGCCATGATGTGCTTGGAGAGGGTTGATTGCGACATGAAAAGCAGTTCCGCCGCATCAAGAAACGTGCGTGACTGCGCTAAGATGGCGAATTCGCCAAAGCGGCTGATATCCATAGGGAGGCCTCCGGTACCCTCATTTTGGCAGGTGGCCTAAACCACGACGCCATTGCAGTGGTCGATTTCGTGCTGGATGATCTCGGCGGCGTAGCCCGAGAAGTTTTTGATGCGGTGGACGAAGTTCTCGTCCAAATACTCAACCTTAATGCGGCGATAGCGGGTACAGGGACGCTCGCCGATCAGCGAGAGACATCCTTCGCTCGTCTGATAGGCATTGACCTGCTCAAGAATTTGAGGGTTGTACATCAGGAGTGTCCTGTTGCCGTCCTTTACGCAGATGATGCGTTTGCGCACGCCGATCATGTTGGCGGCGAGGCCCACGCACTCGCGCTCATGCTCGTGGAGTGTATCCAGGAGATCCTGCCCGGTTGCGGCATCGTCGGGTCCCGCGTCTTCGGAAGGCAGACGCAAAAAGAACTCGGATTTCATGATGGGCTTAATCATGGCGGGCTCCTCATGTCTTATGCTTTCGTGGACTTTTAATAATAGCGCGGAAGGAAAGCTGTGCGTCCGCGTTACAATCTTTCGATGTTGGACCATGTTGCCAGATTCGTCGTGTACGGCGTCTGGCGTAAGTCTAGGGCTCATTTTTCGCCCTGGACCGTTCCTCTGGGGCGATGTGACTGTCGTTCCAAGAGGAAGGAAATGCATGGGGAGCAAATCTCAGCAACAAGTTCAAGTAACGCCATCGGCCTCTGCGGCGATTCTCGTCGTAATGTATATTGCAGCCTTTGTTGCCGCGTTTAACGAGAACATCATTAACGTGGCGTTGCACGACATTATGGCAGCCTTTTCGGTGAGTGCCACCACGGCACAGTGGCTCGTCTCGGGCTACATGATCGTGACGTCGATTTTTACGGCCATCATGGCCTTCCTGTCCGGCCGTTTCTCGACGCGCAAACTGCTGTTTTTCGCATGCGGATGCATGGTCGCCGGCGAAGTCCTGTGCCTGGTCGCTCCGTCGTTTAGCGTTTTGCTGCCAAGTCGTATTTTGCAGGCTGCGGGATCGGGCATCTTGTTCCCGCTCATGATGAACGTGGTGCTGTCTTGCGCGCCGCGCGAGAAGCTCGGTCTGTATCTGAGCCTGGGCGGTGCCTGCATTACGCTGGGGCCGGCGTTTGGACCTGTGATCAGCGGTCTTATGTGCACGTTGTTTGGCTGGAGGGCGGTGTTCGTAGTGCCGCTGGTGGGCGGTGTCGTGGTCGCCGCGGCGGCAGCAAAGCTCGTTCGAAATGTTGGAGAGCGCTCGAACACTAAGCTTGATATTCTGTCGGTTGCTTTGCTTGCGGCCGGCATCACGGCGTTTGTATATTCCGTTGGCGAGTTCTCGACCAATGTGATGGCCGGTATCGTGACGCTTCTCGCCGCCGTTGTGCTGCTCGGCCTCTTTACGGCCCGTCAGCTCAAGCTCGGACATCCGGTGCTCAACGTGCGCCCCATGGCAAGCGTTCGTTTTTGGCCTGCGTGCCTGCTTGTGGTGGTGTCGATGATGACGACGTTCTCGATGAGCGTTTTGCTGCCGCTCTATTTTGAGGGCGCATACGGCATGACGGCTCTTGTTGCTGGCTTGCTCATTTTGCCGGCGATTGCCTGCAACGCTGTGACCTCGATTGTGGGCGGACGCGTGATGGATGCCCGTGGCGCGTGGCCGCTGCTGCCGGTCGGCTTTGCCCTGATTGCTGTGGGACAGGCTGCAATTTCGATGACCGCGGCAAGCATGAACATTGGTATTGTCGTGGCGCTGACTGTTGTGGTGTATGCCGGTGTCGGTTTGGTGCTGAGCCCCTCGCAGACGGCCGGCCTGGAGACGTTGCCCGCCGCTGAGCATCCTCACGGAACGGCATTGCTCAACACGTGGAACATGATTGCCGCGTCGTTTGGCCCGTCCCTGTTTATCGGCCTGCTCTCGAGTTCTGCGGCGGTTGCCGGCGCCGCTGGCGTTGCGGCGGACGTTGCCCAGGCGATCGGATTTGCGGCTGCCGTGCGCGTAGCGGCCGTGATTGCCGTGGCCGGGTTCGCGGTGTCGCTGGTGTACGCCCGCCGCGAGTCGCACATGTCGCATTAATGTGTGCACATAGATTCTGCAGCTAGATTGGATGGCGACACCATAAACTAATGGACGTTTTGCCGAGAGGCATGAATGTTTAAAGCGCAAAGAGTGCGCGACGGGCCCCGCGAATGGGGCGATGATGCCCGAGAGGGCCAAGAAGGAGTCTCATGTCTGAGAACGAAGAGATCATGAACGAGACCGAGAACGAGACCATGGCTGCCGAGGTCGAGGCAGTCGAGACCGTGGAGACCGAAGCTGCCGAGGTTGAGGCTGCTGACGAGGTTTCCGCCGAGGAGGAGGCCGAGGTTGTCGAGGCCGCCGCTGATTACGATGACGAAGAGCTGATGGACAAGATGCAGAAGGCCGCCCGCCTGCTGCGCAGCCGTCGCTTTGCTATTTCCAAGGAGGAGGAGGCCAAGGCTGAGCGCATGGCGAACATCGAGCGCGCCATCAAGCTTCTTGACCTCAAGCCCAAGATGGAGCAGAAGGAGATGTCCGACCTGCTGGGCATGCGCCTTCGTGAGCTCGATGGCCTGATGGCCGAGGCCGAGGCTGCCGATCTGGTCGGCCGCATCGACGACGCCGAGGGCGATATGCGCAAGATCGTCGTCTTCGCTGCCGAGGATGCCGCTGAGGGCCTGGTCGAGCTTGCCAACAAGAAGGAGAAGCTCCTGCCTGAGCTTTCTTACGAGGAGGCCACCGAGCTGATGGCCGCTCTCGATAAGGTTATCGCTCCGCTCGTCGCCATGGGCCTGGACGAGGACCGCGGTCCTCGCGGCGGCCGTGACGAGCGCGGTGGCCGTGGCGGCGACCGTGGCGGTCGCGGCGGCTTTGGTGGCAACCGTGGTGGCTATGGCGATCGCGGTGGCAACCGTGGCGGCTTCGGCGGCAACCGTGGTAACGACCGCGGCGGTCGCGGTGGCGATCGTGGCGGCCGCAACGGTGGTGGCTTCCGCGGCAACCGCTTTTAGGGGTTACGCGGTTCTACGAACCGCGTAACTAGTTGACGCTGCGCGCCACCCAGGGCGACAATTTGTCATTCAAAAGGCAAGGCATGACCAGAAGGTCTATGCCTTGCCTTTTTCATGCCAACTTGTTCGCCCTGGGCGGCGCTCGCTGGCGTTGCCAAAACATCGGCGTTGCCTTGATCAAAACCTGCCAAAAAGGGACAGGTTTATTTTGGTCGGTTTTATCTGAGCAAACGTGGTTGTCTATCGCAATGTAGTCGTTGGGAACGTTCTTGTTTGAGTAGTCGTGTAAGAGCGACCCCAATGACTACATAGCATGAGAGTGGATAATCTCCCGGTTTGAGCCTGCATCCAAGCTTGAAGTGGGAGATTATCCGCTCTCGTTTCGTTTGTTGATTTCGATGCCTACATTTGTAGGAACAGTTCGTGGAGGCGGGTGTCGTCGTTGAGTTCGGGGTGGAAGGTCACGCCGAGTTGTTTGCCTTGGCGCGCGGCGACGATGCGACCATCGACCTCTGCCAGGGCCTTGGCGTCGCCGTGGACCTCGACGATGCGGGGTGCGCGGATAAACGTCAGTGGCACTTCACCGTCGATGCCGTCTACCTGTCCCTTGGTTCGAAAGCTGCCGAGCTGTCTGCCGTAGGCATTGCGCTCGACAAGTACATCCATGGTCGCCAAACGCGGCGTCCCCTTATCGTCGTGGGCTGCAAGATCGCGCGCCAATAGAATCAAGCCGGCGCAGGTGCCCAGGACGGGCATGCCCTCAACAATGCGGGCGCGAAGCCCGTCGAGCATGCCAAGCTCGGCAAGCAGCTTGCCCTGAACGGTGGACTCGCCGCCGGGGAGAACCAGGCGGTCAAAGTTCTGTTGTAAATCGGCCGCCTGCCTCAGCTCAACACAACGTGCGCCGAGCTCGGACAGCCTCGCCTCGTGCTCGGCAAAAGCGCCTTGGACCGCCAGCACGGCGACCGTCTGGCCTGCATAATCGCTCATGTGCGATCCTTTCTGCCGGACTAGCGTCCGCGCTCCTCCATGATGATCTCGATCTCGTCAGCGTTGATACCGACCATGGCCTCGCCCAGGTCCTCAGAAAGCTCGGCAATGAGCTTGGCGTCGGTGAAGTTTGCCACAGCCTTAACGATGGCGGCGGCGCGTTTGGCGGGGTCGCCGCTCTTAAAGATGCCCGAGCCGACAAAGACGCCCTCGGCACCCAGCTGCATCATCAGCGCGGCGTCCGCGGGGGTTGCTACACCGCCGGCGGCAAAGTTCACCACGGGAAGCCTGCCCGTGGCATGGACCTCGCGCACAAGCTCGACTGGAACTTGCAGCTGCTTGGCTGCCTCAAAGAGCTCGTCATCGCGCAGAGCAGCAACGTCGCGGATTTGCTTTTGAATCTTGCGCATGTGGCGCACGGCTTGGACGACGTCGCCCGTGCCCGGCTCGCCCTTGGTGCGAATCATTGTGGCGCCCTCGGCAACACGGCGCAACGCTTCGCCCAGATCGCGGGCACCGCAGACAAACGGGACGTCAAACTGGGTCTTATCGATGTGGTAGACATCGTCGGCGGGGGAGAGAACCTCGGACTCATCGATGTAGTCGATCTCGATGGCCTGAAGGACCTGCGCCTCGACGATGTGACCGATGCGGCACTTGGCCATGACGGGGATGGAGACGGCCTCTTGAATGCCCTTGATCATCTTGGGGTCACTCATGCGCGACACGCCGCCGGCGGCGCGGATGTCGGCCGGGATGCGCTCGAGCGCCATGACGGCGCAGGCGCCCGCCTCTTCGGCGATGCGTGCCTGCTCGGGCGTGGTGACGTCCATGATGACGCCGCCCTTGAGCATCTGCGCGAGCTCGCGGTTGAGTTTAACGCGATCGGCCTTGCTGGTCTGTTCTGCCATGGTTGCTCCCTTGGTTGGCATGTGCATTGCTTGACGGAACATCCTATCGGGGAGCTGGGTATGGCGAAATACTCAGTTTTCGAGATAATAACAAGGTCAGAGTAATACCAGATTGAATGACTCGATAAGGTCAGGTGACAAACTCATGCTTGACTATAATTTGGAAAACCGCGGCGAAGCATCGCTCTATGAGTATGTCTACCAGCAAATTCGAGATGATATCGTTGCTGGACGCATTGCGGCGGGGGAGCATCTTCCGTCTAAGCGCGCCTTTGCCAGTCATCTGGGAATCAGTGTCATTACTATCGAGAATGCATATAGCCAGTTGCTTGCCGAGGGCTATATTTGCTCAATGCCGCGTCGTGGCTACTACGCTTGCGAACTTCCGGATGCACCGGTTTTGGCTTCGGCTGCGGAGGGCATCGACCGAGATGCCGTCTCTGTGGGCCCCAGCGCGTATGATGTCAACGGACAGGTCGAGCGATTCGATGCGCTCTCTCCTTCCGCTTTGGAGGCGGCGCGGCTTTGGCAAAGCGCGCTACGGGCGACGCTGGCATCCGAAGACGAACGCGAAATCTTTTCGACCGCGCCGGCACAGGGCACCGCTCGGCTACGACGCGCAATTGCTCACCATCTGCGCGGGACAAGGGGCATGAATGTCGACCCCGACAACATCGTTATCGGTGCGGGCGCCCAGCTGCTCGATACCATGTTGGTTCAGTTGCTTGGCGCGGACAAGGTGTATGCCGTCGAGGATCCAGGCTATTTGCGCTTGACGCGCATCTATCAGGCCATGGGTTGCGAAGTGCGGCATATCCCGTTGGATGCTGAGGGCGTGGACTTGAGCGCGCTGCAGAAAACCGGGACCGATGTCCTTCACCTGATGCCGTCTCATCAGTATCCGACCGGTCTTGTGACGAGCATTGCACGTCGCTATGCGTTGCTGAGCTGGGCCGCCGAGCGGCCAGGTCGGTATCTCATCGAAGACGACTTTGATTGTGAGTTTCGCCTTGCCGGCAAGCCGATTCCCGCGCTCGCGTCGATCGATGCCGCCCAGTCGGTTATCTACACCAACACGTTTTCGAAGAGCCTTTCATCGGCGTTGCGTTTGGCGTACATGGTGCTGCCCGATGAACTAATGGAGAGGTTTAAACGCAACCTTGGTTTCTACGCCTCGTCGGTAAGTTCTGTTGATCAGGTTGCCTTGGCGCGTTTGCTGGAATCGGGTGATTACGAGCGACATGTGAACCGCGTGCGCGCTCGTGCTCGTGGGGCGCGTGATGGCCTGGCGGCGCTTGTACGGAAAACGTTTCCGGCAGGGGAAGTCTCGATCGAGTACGCGGACGCCGGCCTTTACTGCGTCGTGGCCGTGGAGTGTGACGCGGGCGGAAGCTCTTTTGCACGGGCCCTCACGCGCTCGAGCATCCCTTTTATCGATATCGGTGACTGTTTTTGGTGTGCCGATGGCGCATCTGTCCCTGAAAACTCAACTCAAATTCTTGTTCAGTATGACGATCTGAGTCCAAAAGTACTAACTACCTTGGAATTGCAGCTAATGGGGAGCACTCTGCAACCTAAGTGAGTAGACTTTTAGCACTTTGGCGACCAGGCAGTTTTGTAACAAGCTATCTACCTGCGGTTTTGAAAAGCAGGATGACCGGCCTGCTCGGGATGTTCAAAAAAGTCTACTCACTTGCCGCGCACGGCTCCTGCATGAGAAAAAATGGGGTTTTCAACAGGGCTTCGTCCAGCTCTCGGCAAGCTTTTGGCCGGTTGGGGAGGGCTGTTGAAAACTTGGCAGTCCGTTCGGCGCCATTTTTGGTGCGTTCGCGCCAATGCGTGACTGACTGGGTTGAAATTCGTGTTTTCCTGTGCCTATGAAGGATCTACTTTGTGACATATCAGCTTTTAGGTACTGGCGTTTGCCTCCTCAAGTCCGCGCTTTGTGTCCGCCGCTTCCACGACCGGAAGAAGACCGGCAGCGATATGATCTCGCCCGCAACCCGACGGCTGCGGTCGCGCTCGGTTTTCCGTTGTATACATTGGTTCGGTCGAGAAACAAACGGACTTGTCCTGCCAGCATTAGGCAGCGGCTGTTTCTTGGTGAGCTTCCCAGGGAATCCGTGCTGGAAACGGAGCATGGGTTTTTGGTTACGTCTCCTCTACTGACGGCATTCATCATGTCGCGGCATCTGACGGATCTTCAGCTTCTTTTGGTATTGGCGGAGATGTGCGGCTTGTTTGCGGTGTGTGCCCTGCCGGCGGCACTTGAGGCGGAGCTTTCGCGTGCAATTGATTCGGGCGCGATTTCGACAACGTTCGGTTGGGTGCGCTGCCCGTCCGAGGACGGCACCGCCTCAAATTTATGGCGTCGAGACGCTTTGGTTTTGGGCGGAGACCTTGACCGTTTTTGTTCAGATGTTTGCGGGATGCGTTACGGCAATAGATTTATAGCGGTATCGCAACTCGTTCCATTGGGCGCCGCGTCGCCTTTTGAGGTCGAGGCGTATTTGTTGCTTGGACTGCCGCGAACACTAGGAGGCGAAGGTTTTTGCGGCATAGAGCTCAATGTCGAAGTGAGGCTAAGCACAAGTGCTCGGGCGATTGTGGGAAAGTCCCGCGTATATATCGACCTGCTTCTGTCTTCGCCGGACGGGAGGCGACAAGTGGCCATTGAATGTCAGGGAAAGGCCTCGCACGGACGCGCAGGGGATGGCTTGCGTGACGCCGACCGCATGACGGCCCTTCAGGCTATGGGCTACGACGTGCTTCTCCTGACACACAGGCAGATATCCGATGAGGATAGATTCCGCGCGATCGTTAAGGCCGTATGCAGGATGCTCGATGTTGAATATCGTGACAAAAGCTCAGATGAGCAAAGGGCTGAGACATTACTCCGGTCTGAACTATTCGTTGACTGGTCAAAACTGGGAGAAATCGACGGAAAGATGCCCGCTAAACACAAAACAGCTCGATCGTGGACGGCTGCGGTTCTAAGTGAGTAGACTTTTGGCTCTTTGGCGACCGGGCCGTTTTGCAACAAGTCATTTACCTGCGGCTTTATAAAGCAATATGGATGGTGTGCTCGGCAAGTTCCAAAAAGTCTACTCACTTAGTTTTTGATGAGAAACCGATGCCGAAGGCGGTCCTATTTCAGAGTGTTAACGAGTCCTCGAGACACGAAAAAGGCCCGAACCGATACGGTCCGGGCCTTATCGAGCTAAAGATTATCTCTCGGGCGGCTGGCTTAGCCAAAGTAGCGCTTGAGCAGGCCGGCGAAAGCCTTGCCGTGGCGAGCCTCGTCACGAGCCATCTCGTGCACGGTGTCGTGGATGGCATCGAGACCAGCGGCCTTGGCGCGCTTGGCGAGATCGGTCTTGCCGGCGGTGGCACCATTCTCGGCCTCAACGCGCATCTCGAGGTTCTTCTTGGTGGAGTCGGTCACGACCTCGCCCAGGAGCTCGGCGAACTTGGCGGCGTGCTCGGCCTCCTCGTGGGCAGCCTTCTCCCAGTACAGGCCGATCTCGGGATAGCCCTCGCGATGAGCGACGCGAGCCATGGCCAGGTACATACCGACCTCGGAGCACTCGCCCTCAAAGTTGGCGCGCAGGTCGGCAACGATGTCCTCGGAGACGCCCTCCATCTTGGCGACGCCCACGACGTGCTCGGCAGCCCACTCGAGCTGGCCCTCCTCCTGCTTCAGGAAACGAGAACCGGGAACGCCGCACTGGGGGCACTTGAAGCCCTCGGGCAGCTGGTCGCCGTCGAACTCTTCCACATAACCGCAAACGGGGCAAACAAACTTCATGATTCGATCCTTTCGATCGATGGCGATGGGGCGCTTGTCCGGTCCCGTAAGGGCCCTCTCCGGACGCGCGTCTTGACGAGTTCTATTATCCATAAATGCAACCAAATGTGAAGCCTATTAGGAATGATTTTTAATAAAACAATTTTGGACATGTGAAGATGTTGATTGATTAACGATTGCTAGACCTCGTGCGACCTTCGATGAGTACAATCGGTCGAGCAAATGTTGACCAATCAACAAATGAAGGAGCTTCCTTTATGCATCTAGCCCGCCGCGCCTGGTGCCGAACGTATCAAACGGTTTTTCGCATCGCATTGCCGGTGCTGCCCTATACCGAGCCACGCATTTTAGAGCACGCTGAGGAAGTGCCCGCAGTGCTTCAAAAGCGTTCAATACACCATGTTCTTATCGTGACAGATCCCGGCATTGCCCGTCTGGGGCTCACGGCACCGCTCGAGACAGCGCTCGCGTCCAAGGGAATTAGCGCTGCGGTCTATGCCGAAACACGTGCGAACCCCACGGTCTCAAACGTGGAGGAAGCGGCATCTCTGTATCGAGAGAGCGCCTGCCAGGCCATTATCGGCTTTGGCGGCGGTTCGGCCATGGACTGCGCCAAGGGCGTTGGCGCGCGCATCGCGCAGCCAAAGAAGCCCATCAACAAGATGCGCGGCCTGTTGCGTATCCATCGTCGCCTGCCGCTGCTCATCGCCGTTCCCACCACAGCAGGCACGGGAAGCGAGGTCACGCTTGCGGCGGTAATTACCGATGACGAGACGCACTACAAGTACCCCATTAACGACTTTGTACTCATCCCACGTTTTGCGGTCCACGACCCCGAGTTTACGCGCGGGTTGCCGGCGTCCATTACGGGGCAGACGGGTATGGATGCCCTGACGCATGCTGTCGAGGCCTTTATCGGGCGAAGCACCACGTCCTACACACGCAAGATGGCGCGTCAGGCGGTTCAGCTCATCCACGACAATTTGCTGGAGGCCTATGAGCACGGCGGCAACATGCGTGCGCGCCGCAATATGCTTTCGGCGGCGTATAAAGCGGGTGTTGCCTTTACGCGCTCCTATGTTGGATACGTCCATGCCATCGCACACAGCTTGGGCGGGCGTTACGGGATTCCGCACGGCTTGGCCAACGCTATCATCCTGCCGCATATGCTTCGCGCCTATGGCGAAGCTGCTGCTCCCAAGCTTGCCGATCTCGCCCGCATGGCCGGTATCGCGCCGGCTAATGCGCTGGACAACGTGGCTGCTGAGGCCTTTATCGATTGGGTCGACCGCATGAACGCCGCCTTGGGCATACCCAAATATGTGACGGGCATTCGCCGCTCCGATATTCCGCAAATGGCGGCGCATGCCGATGCCGAGGCCAACCCGCTGTACCCCGTTCCGCTTTTAATGGACCGTTTGGAGCTCGAGCATATGTACGAGGTCGTTGCGGGTGGTATGTTTGAAGACGAGAACTAGGAGGGCCCATGAACACCGAGGAAATTGCGCGCATCGTCGGCGATCAGCGTGCCTATTTTAAGACGCACGCCACATTTGATGTCGATGCTCGACGCCGCGCCCTCGTGCGCCTGCGCGATACGGTGCGGGCCCACGAGGCCGATATCGCCCATGCACTCAAGACCGATTTGGGCAAGTCACATGACGAAGCCTATATGTGCGAGATCGGCACCTCGCTTTCCGAGATCCGTCATCAGATTGCGCACGTGACTCGATGGAGTCGTCCGCGCCTGCGCCCGTGCGACCTCGCTAACGCCGTGAGCGTGTGCAAAACGCAAGCCGTGCCCCATGGCGTCACGCTCATCATGGCGCCCTGGAACTATCCGTTTTTGCTGACGCTCGAGCCACTCGCCGGCGCCCTTGCCGCGGGCAATACCGTGGTCATCAAGCCGAGTGCCTATGCTCCGGCATCGAGTGCGGTGCTCAAGCGGATCTGTGAAGAGGCGTTTGATCCGCGTCTGGTGACGGTTGTCGAGGGCGGGCGCGCCGAGAACGAAGCGCTGCTCGACGAGTGCTGGGACAAGATCTTCTTTACCGGTAGCGTTCCGGTCGGCAAGCTCGTCATGGAGCGCGCAAGTAAAAATCTTACGCCCGTGACGCTTGAGCTGGGCGGAAAGAGTCCCTGCATCGTGGATGCGACGGCAAACTTGAAGGTCGCGGCGCGGCGTATCGCCTTTGGTAAATGGCTCAACGTGGGGCAGACCTGCGTGGCGCCCGACTACCTGCTGGTCGATGCGCGCGTGCACGACGAGCTGCTGGGCCTTATCAAGGAAGAGGCCCGCCGTATGTTTGGTGAACATCCGCTCGATAACGAGGACTACGGGCATATCGTCAACGCCAAGCATTTTGCGCGCGTGCGCGGGTTGATTGATCCCGATAAGGTCGTGCTTGGGGGTGCCGCACGCGAGGCTTCGCTCAAGATTGAGCCGACGATTTTGGACGGCGTGACCCTCGATGACGCCGTGATGCAGGAGGAGATTTTCGGTCCCATCTTGCCGGTGCTGACGTTTGAGAGCTTAGACGAGGCCGAGACGTTTATTACGGATCGTCCGACGCCGCTGGCCCTGTATATCTTTAGCCAGGACCGTGCGGCTCAGCAGCGCTTTGTGCGCTGCGTGCCCTTTGGTGGTGGCTGCGTCAACGACACGATCATGCACTTGGCTACGAGCCATATGGGCTTTGGCGGCATGGGCGCGAGCGGTATGGGGCAGTACCATGGACGTGAGAGCTTCGATGCGTTTAGCCACAAGAAGAGCATCGTGAACAAGGCAACATGGCTGGACGTGCCATTCCGCTACGCCCCTTATGCAAGCTGGAAGCACAAGTTCGTGCGTACGTTTGTGCATTAGAAAAAGGCGCGCACAATACGAACAGGTGTTCCTATTGTCCGCATTGTGCGTTAGACTACTGCCATGGGGCACGGATGGGCCGACTCCCTTTAGAAGGGATTTGGCATGAACGTAAGCGATGTTATTTCATTATTGGCGTTGTTGATCGCGGCTATCGAGCTCGGCCTGTTTATCGGCCGAACGAAATAGCCGCCCCCGCATAAGCGAAGACGGCCACTTCTCACGATGAAAACGTGTATCGGAGTTGGCAAGACCCGCTGCAACGGGTGCCATCCGTGTTCCCATCTTATCCGCAAGCGCTCTGTCGTGCAAGCGTTGCGACAGGCGATTGAAAGACGCAGGCAGGGTGAATTTGTGTCCGCACGGGCCCGTAGACTTCTCAATAAGGTTACTTGCCGGTTTATCCGGCCGTTAGAGGAGCTGCCATGTTTGATGACGATGACCTGTTCGATCTGACAGACGATCCGTTTGAGTGGGATTTGCTGCTCGATGACGACGAGCTGGAGCAGGACCGCAAGAGGCGGCAGGACAAGAAAGCTCAGGGTGATGCTTCGAAAAAGAAAGACAAGCGCCGCCGAGGTCTGTTCGGCGGGCTCTTTGGCTAACCGTCATATCGTTGCGTCTGTATACTAAACAGGTCTTATACGCGTTGCGAAATGAGGACATGGACGATGATGTGGTTTACCGCCGACCTGCACCTGGGCGATACAAATATCTTGCACGACATGGATCGACCGTTTGCCTCGGTCGAGGAGATGAATCGTAAGGTCATCGATGCCATCAACGAGTGCGTGGCTGCGGACGATCGTCTCTATATCCTGGGAGACTTTACGTATCGATTGCCCATGGCGGAAGCGGTGCGTCTGCGTAAGCGAATCGAATGCCAGAACATAACGCTTATCCGCGGTAACCACGACGGCGATTGGGAAGATCCAGACGCGCCGCACATTTGGGATGAGGTGCGCGATTATCTGGAGATCGCTCCTGGTTACGCGAAGGGCCATCGTCTGGTGATGAGCCATTACCCCATGCTCAGCTGGAATGGCAAGGCACGCGGCGCCATTATGCTGCACGGACATATCCACAGCAGGGGAGACCGCACCAACGCGCGCAATCGCGATCGCGAGCGCCCGATCCTTCGCTACGATGTCGGTCTTGACGCCAACGATTACAAGCCCGTAAGCCGCGACCAGATCCTTGGCTTCTTTGGACTGTAGCTGCAAGTGCAGGTAGAATGAACGCGCCGCGCGGATGGTCTGCGCGGCGCGTTTAAGTAGGAGCGATGATTCCATGAGGGCTATCCAGCGCATTAACCACAACGCTGCCATCTGCGAAGACGGCGCGGGGCGTCAGCTTATCGCGCTGGGTCGCGGCATCGGTTTTGGCGAGATGCCGCACGAGGTCGATTTGGATGTTGTTACACGCACCTTTTACGGCATCGATTCAAAGTACCTGGCGTTTATCGACGAGGTCGATCCCGAGGTGCTGGAGTTTTCTGCTCAGCTGGCCGATATCGCAACCGGACAGCTTTCGTACGAATTGAGCCCTAACCTTCCCATTACATTGGCAGACCATATTCAGTTTGCCATTAAGCGTGCCCGCGAGCATATGGTGGTGTCGCTGCCGCTCGAGCGCGATCTGGAGCAGCTGCATCCCATCGAATACCGCTTGGGCGAGCTGGCTGTTCGCGGCATTCAGAAAAGCTTCCGTGTGCGTATGCCCCGAAGCGAGGCCGCGGGCATTGCCATGTCGATCGTTAACGCATCGGTTAAGCCGAGCGAGCGACGTGTGCTCGCCGAGCAGCACGAGGAGCGACTGCTCGATATGACGGTTGCGATTATTCAAGAAGAGTTGGGTGTGACGGTCGACCGCTCGTCGTTTGCTTTTACTCGCTTTGCGACTCATGTGCGCTATCTGCTCGACCGCGTGGCAAAGAAAGAGCCGATTGATACCGAGAACTCCGGTCTCTACGACGTGCTCGTGGATCAGTATCCGGCGGCATCGCGTTGCGCTCATCGTGTCGACGATCTGATTCAAGAGACCTTTGGCGAGCCATTGGCCCAAGAAGAGCTCGTCTATCTGATCATGCACGTGAATCGCGTGGCTCCTGCTAGCCTGGATAAATAGGATCTTTGGCGTTCGCTTTCCGTCATAACGACCGTTCACGGGTCGTTTGCTACCGTTCGCCGGTAATCTGAGTCGTAACGAACGCACCCGCCGCATATACTCCCCCTGTGTTGGGTGTTACTCACGGCGCAGCTCCGAGAGGCACTACCGATTCTGCTGAGGCCATTATTGGGTCTCTGTCGGTTGTGCGCGGGGCTTTTTTCATGTCGATCCACCCGGGAATCACATGCAATGAAATCTCTTGCCAACGGGCATCGCGCGCTGCGCAGGCGCGAGCAGAATCGTGTGCCTTGGTGCCATGAAGCCCCACGAGCCTTTAGTTGGAAGAGAAGGGATTCGACATGGCTGTCGATAACAAGAAGATTGCCGAGGACGTGCTCGCTGCCGTCGGCGGCGCCTCCAATGTGACGAACGCGACGCACTGTATGACCCGCCTGCGTCTGAACCTCAAAGATCAGTCCATTCCCAATGATGATGAAGTTAAGCAGATCAAGGGCGTGCTGGGCGCACAGTGGTCTGGCGGCCAGTATCAGGTCATCATTGGCCAGAACGTGCCGAAGGTCTATGAAGCCGCCATTGCGCTGGGCGTTAAGGGTGAAGGTTCCATTGACGAGGACCTCGATGGCGGCACCAAGGAGCCGCTGACGCTCAAGACTGCGGGCAAGAAGACCCTCAACTACCTGTCCAAGACAATGGTTATGACGATCCCCATCATCATGGGCGCCGCCATGTTCCGTACCATTGCCGTGCTTTGCGGCGACGGCATGCTCGGTATCTGGTCTGCCGATTCCGACATCTATAACTTCTTTTACAACTGGATTTACAACGCCGGCTATTATTTCCTTCCCGTTTATCTGGGTTGGGCTGCCGCAAAGCAGCTCGGCTGCAGCCAGCCGCTCGGCATGATGCTCGGCGGCGTGCTCATTGCCCCCGAGTTCATGACGCTGGTCAACGCTGCGGCGGATTCGGGTGCTACGACCACGATGATTTATGGTGTGCTGCCGGCTCAGCTGAACAACTATTCCTGCACCGTTCTCCCCATGGTTCTGTCCATGCCGGTACTCATGGTCGTTGAGAAGTTCATGAAGAAGATCATTCCCGACATGCTCTCTACGGTGTTTGTGCCCGTGTGTACTCTGGCCGTCATGATTCCCGTTTCGCTGTGCGCGCTGGCTCCGATTGGCTCTATCTTGGGCAACGCGGTTGGTAACTATATGTTCGGCCTCGGCAACACCGGCGGTATCGTCACGGTCATCTCCCTCGTTGCCATTGCCGCGCTTTGGGAGTTCCTGGTTATGACCGGTATGCACCAGGTCCTGCTTACCCTTGGCATTGTGCAGCTGCTCACCATGGGCTCTGACTCCTGCGTTATGGTCGCGGGCGCTATCGCTCAGTTCGCTACGTGGGGCATGGCCTTCGGCGCCTTCCTGCGCCTTAAGGAGACTGACGAAAAGGGTGCCATGCTTGGTTTCTCGCTCTCCGGCATTGTCGGCGGCGTGACGGAGCCCGCGCTGTATGGCTGCGGCTTTAAGTACACCCGCTGCCTGGGTGCCATGGTTGCCGGCGGCGCTATCGGCGGCCTGATCGCGGCTCTTACCAATGTGACGACGTATGTTTTGGGCGCGACGAATATTCTGGGCATCACCGGATATGTTGCCGGCGGAACTGCCAATCTCGTCTGGGGATGCGTTGCATCGGGCGCTGCATTTGTTGCCGCTGCCGCCATCGCCTACTTCTTCGGCTTTACCAAGGAGCAGCTCGATGAGGACGCTGCTGCCGCTAAGGCTTAAAGCATCTGTTCGGTAAGATAATTGCCTGGGGCACTTGGTTGCACTTCAAGTGCCCCTTTCCATAGATGGGGGTCAATATGAAGCAACTGCTCATTCGTGCCGACGACATCGGCTATTCGTATGCCGTTAACCTGGGGATTGCCCGCAGTGTTAATGAGGGCCTGGTGCGCTCGGCGGGCTTGATGCCCAATATGCCCGAAGCCGAACGCGGCTGGTCGCTCGTGGCGGATGCCGGCATCGCGGTGGGCCAGCATACCAACGTATGCCTGGGCAAGCCGTGTGCCGACCCGGCGCTCATTCCGAGCATGCTCAACGAGAACGATGAGTTCCATAGCAGCCGTACCTTCCGCGAGCATTTTAAGCGCGACGAGGAGTTGATAGACTTCGACGAGGCCTGTATCGAGATCCGCGCGCAGCATGACCGCTTTGTCGAGATTGTGGGCCGCGAACCTGATTACTTTGAGGCCCATGCCGTCATGAGCAAAAACCTCAACCGCGCGATCTCGACGGTTGCCCAGGAGCTGGGCCTTAAGGAGCAAAAGGCGAGCTTCGACCCCATGGCGGTGGTGCATTGCGGAGATACCGACCTGCGCATGGTAATGCGCTCGATGGAGCCGGGCTACGAGCCCAAAGAGGCAATCATGCAAACGGTTCGCGAGATGGAGGACGGCGAGACGGTCGTCTTTGTATGTCATCCGGGCTATCTCGATCGTTTTATCCTCGAGAGCAGCTCGCTTACGACCGATCGCGCCAAGGAAGTCGATGCGCTGATCGACCCCGAGCTTCGTGCTTGGCTTGAGTCTCAACCCGATCTTCGCCTGATCGACTACCGCGACCTGTAAGGATCCAGGCCACCACAAAGGGGACAGTCACCTTTGTGGTGGTACTGGCGCCGTTGCCATTATGGCAGCGGCGCCTTTTTTGTCCGCGTGGCGCGGTAGAGTGTAGGCGGTTGAAATTTGCGTCCATCGAGGAGCTGCCATGAACGAGATCAAGTGCCCACATTGCGGCGAAGTTTTTAAGGTCGATGCGTCCGGTTATGCGGATATCGTCAAGCAGGTGCGCGACGCCGAGTTCTCGCGCGACCTGGACGAGCGTGTGAGGGCAGTCCAGCGCGAGGGCGAGCAGGCGTTGGAGCTTGAACGCTCGCGCTCGACGGCTGCCTTGCAAAAGGCAGAGTCTCAGCGCGACGCTCAGCTTGTCGAGCAGAAGAATGCTGCAGCTCAGCAGCTGGCGCAAGAGCTCGCCAAGCGCGATGCGGAGCTTGCCGAGCTGCACGCTAAGCTCGAGGGCGCTGCCGCAGAGCGCGAGAGCGCAACCCAGCGCGCGGCGGTTGAGGCCCGTGCCGACGCTCAAAAGGAGAACGCCGAGCTCCAGCGCGAAATCGACAACTTGCGTGCGCAGCTGGGGCGCAAGGATGACGAAGCCAAGCTTGCCGAGTCGGCAGCGCGCAACGCTGCTCAAAACGATGTGGCTGCACGGGATGCGCAGATTGCCGAGCTGCAGGCCAAGCTTGCCGCGGCGGACAAGGCTCAGGAGATGGCGCTTGCTGCCGCTGCGGCCGAGTCGCAGCGTGAGCTCGATGCCGCTCGCAGCGAGGCCGAACGCACGCTCACAGACTACCGCGCGAAGGTGCAGGAGAAGTTTTCTGCCGCAAAGGCTCAGTCTGAGCAGGAGGCCGAGGGCCTGCGCGCCCAGCTGCGCGAGCAAGAGCTGATGGCAAAAATGAACCTGTCGGAGGCGGTTGCCGCAGCGGAGCGAGAGCGCGATGAGGCGCGTGCCAAACTGACGAGCGAGCTGGCGGTGCGTGATTCGCGCGAGGAGCAGGCTAAGGCGGCACACGAGCTTGCGCTTGCGCAGGCCAAGCGCGCGAGCGATGACCTGATTCGTTACAAGGACGAAGAGATTGAGCGCCTTAAGGACATGAAGGTTCGCCTGTCCACCAAGATGGTGGGCGAGTCGCTCGAGCAGCACTGCGAGACTGAGTTCAACCGTCTGCGTATGACGGCGTTTCCCAACGCGTACTTCGAGAAAGATAACGATGCGTCCGAGGGCACCAAGGGCGACTTTATCTTCCGCGAGTGTGACGCGAACGGCAACGAGGTCATTTCGATCATGTTCGAGATGAAAAACGAGAATGACGAGACCGCGACCAAGCATAAAAACGAGGACTTCTTTAAGAAACTCGATCACGATCGTCGCCAGAAAGGCTGTGAGTACGCGGTGCTCTGCACGCTGCTCGAGCCCGAGAGCGAGCTCTATAACGCAGGAATCGTGGACGTGAGCTATCGCTACGAGAAGATGTACGTGATTCGCCCACAGTTTTTCATTCCCATGATCACGCTTCTTCGCAACGCTGCCATGGGTTCGCTGCGCTATAAGCAGGAGCTGGCGGAGTACAAACAGCAGAACATCGACGTCACGAACTTCGAGGCCAAGATGGAGAAGTTCAAGAACGACTTCGGCCGCAACTACGAGATCGCGAGCCGCAAGTTCCAAACGGCGATCGATGAGATCGACAAGACGATTAGCCACCTGCAGAAAACCAAGGAGGCGTTGCTGTCCTCCGAGAACAATCTGCGCCTTGCCAACAAGAAAGCCGACGATCTTACCATTCGCAAACTCACGTGGGGCAATAAGACCATGAAGGCCGCCTTTGACGAGGCGCGCGGGGCTGCGCCAGAGACAAACGATGAGCCAGCCGAGGCGGATTCGTATGAGGTCGAGGATGCCGAGTAGGGGATAGCGTATCGCACGAAAAGCGGGGTCGCTGGCGATGTTGCCAGCGGCCCCGCTTCGTTTCGTCCCATTGCGCCCGGCTAGCCCTCGAGCAGGTCCTCGATAAAGCCGACGCGGTAGTTCTTGAAGATGACCTCGCCGCCGTCTTGCGTGGCATCCAGGTCGACGTCGCCCATGATGCCAAAGTCGTGGTCGCCATCCTCGTCGGCAAAGATCTGATGCACGTGCCACACGTGATCGGTCTTCTCGTCGGACTCATCGATGGAGAACATCGCGGCACTGCGGGCGTCTCCGTCGGTGAGGATTTCCTCATGCTGCTCATGGTAGGCATCGAGCGCTTTTTGCCAGCGGATCTCGCTCATGCCCCAGTCGTCGTCGAGCTCGCCCAGGTCGCGAACGTGCTCGCGGGCGGCAAGGGTCACGCGGCGGAAGAGCGCGTTGCGCACCAGCAGAGTGCAGCCACGGCGGTCTGCCACGACCTCGTCGATGCCCTGCGGCGGTGCGGCATCGAGGGCTGCCGGGTTGCCGGCGTTCTCCCATTCGTCCACCAGGCTTGAGTCGACCGAGCGCACCACAAAGCCGAGCCACGAGATGATGTCACGCAGGCGCTCGTCGCGCTTCTCGATGGGTACGGTGCGATCGAGGGAACGGTAGGCCTCGGCTAGGTAGCGCAGCAGAATGCCCTCGGAGCGGGCGATGCCGAGCTTTTGGATATAGCCCTTAAAGTCGCTCGCGCTCTCCAGCATGTCGCGCAGGACGCTCTTAGGCGAGAGCTGGTAGTCGTTGGCCCAGGGTACTTCCTGGCAGTACTTGTCAAAAGCGGCGTCGAGCAAATCCTCGAGCGGTTTTTCGTACGTGACGTCCTGAATACGCTCCAGACGCTCCTCATACTCGATGCCGTCGGCCTTCATTTCGGCCATCGCGCGGTCGCGCGCAGCGCGCTCCTGTGCGCGCAATACCTGCTTGGGGTCCTCGAGCGTAGCCTCGACCATCGAGATGAGGTCCATGGTATAGGTCTCGCTCTCGGGATCGAGCAACTCCAGCGCGGCAAGCAAAAACGGCGAGAGCGGCTGGTCGAGCGCAAAGTCCTCGGGCAGGTCGACCGTCAGCGCGTAGTCGATGTCCGGCGCGGCGTCAGCCGGAGCGTCGGGTGCGGGCGGCACCTCGGTGCGCACGACGACGCCGGAGTCGATGAGCGTGGCGAAGATCTCGTCGGCACGGATCTCGAGCTTTGCCTTTTCCTCGGGCGTTTGCAGGCTTGTCTCGATGAGGTCGTGCACGCGGGCGCGGGCGTTACCGCCCTGCTCGACCACGCTAATCACCATGGAGTGTGTGATGCGAAGGCGCGGCTTGAGCGTTTCGGGTTGCGTCTCGATCAGGCGCTCAAAGGTCTGCTTGTTCCAGGTGACAAAGCCCTCGGGAGGCTTCTTCTTTTTGATCTTGCGGAGTTTTTTGGGGTCGTCGCCCGCCTTGGCCATGAGCTTGGCATTCTCGATCTCGTGCTCGGGTGCCTCGGCAATCACCATGCCCTCGGTATCGAAGCCCGAGCGGCCGGCGCGACCGGCAATCTGATGGAACTCGCGGGCGCGCAGACGACGCATCTTGTAGCCGTCGAACTTGGTGAGCGCGGTGAGTACCACGGTGTGGATGGGTACGTTGATGCCGACGCCGAGCGTATCGGTGCCGCAGATGACGGGCAGCAGACCCTGCTGCGCCAGGCGCTCGACCAGCAGACGATAGCGCGGCAGCATACCGGCGTGGTGCACGCCGACGCCGCAGCCGAGCAAGCGCTTGAGGATCTTGCCAAAAGCCGTGGAGAAGCTCGTTCCCTTTGCCGCTTCTTTGATGGCTTCGCGCTGCTCCTTGCTGGCGATACCAAAATTGGCGAGCGACTGTGCCGTCGCAAGGGCGGCATCCTGGCTAAAGTGCACGATATAGAGCGGGGCCTCGCCGCGGCGCATGGCGAGCTCGACCGTGCCCTCGAGGGAGGTCGTCACATAGTCGTAGCTCAGCGGAACAGGACGCGGGGCGTCGACAACCAAGTCGCAAGCAGCGCCGGTGTGTTCCTCGAGCGAGGCGGCGATGGCGGTGACATCGCCGAGCGTGGCGCTCATGAGCATGAATTGCGTGTGAGGCAGGGTGAGCAGCGGCACCTGCCAGGCCCAACCGCGATCGGGGTCGGCAAAGTAGTGGAACTCGTCCATGGCGACGCAGCCAACATCGGCATCTTCGCCCTCGCGTAGTGCGTCGTTGGCGAGGATTTCTGCCGTACAGCAGATGACGGGCGCCTTGGTGTTGATATGCGTGTCGCCGGTGATCATACCGACGTTATCGCGGCCGAGCACCTGCACAAGGTCGAAAAACTTCTCGCTGACCAGAGCCTTGATGGGGGCCGTGTAATAGCAGCGTTTGCCCTGTGCCATGCCCATAAAGAGCATGCCCAGCGCGACAAGCGACTTGCCCGATCCGGTCGGCGTGCCCAGAATGACGTGATCGCCGGCGGCTAGATCCATGAGGGCCTCTTCCTGGTGGTCCCACAGCTCAATACCGCGATTGCTCGTCCATTCAAAGAAGCGCTCGAAGGCCTGGTCGGGCGTGAGCCACGGTTCGGGCTCGCTGCCGTCCTCGGGCTCCCACCAGGTGGGGGAGAGCGCACCGAGTGAGCCGAATTCGGCTTCGGTTCCCGTGCCGCCCGAGAATGAGCTGGCGGCTCCGGCGCCGGAGACGGTGCTGGCGGCGATATCTGTCGTGGTCTGTGCCATGTGTTTGCTTTCTCTCGCGATTGTCCGCCAACTATTATGGCGTAGCGGCGGCGCGGGGTGCCAGCGCGAAAGAAAATGCAGGAAATGGGCGTTCTGCTCAGCCGTTTGGTGCGGCCGCGAGCTAAGTGAGTAGACTTTTTGCGATTTCGCCAGCACATGGCTTTTGCGTAAGGGATTTACCTGCGGTTTTACTTGTTCCTATGCGGGTTGTGCTTGGCTATTGCTAAAAAGTCTACTCACTTAGGCTTGAGGGTCGTTCGTCGGTGCCTATTTGCGCTTGCTCGCTGGCGACGTGACTGTCAAAAGCCCCTATGACTCCTGCGGAAGGCGCTTTTTGCCTTTGCGGGCGCGGTTTCTAAAGTTCTCGACGGCCTCTTCCATGCCCAGAGGTACATAGGTGAGCTCATCGAGGTTTTCGGGCAGGTAGCAGGCAAGGCTTTGCTCCTGCGCGCGGCCCGCCGCGAGCTGTTCATCGCTGGGCTGCGCGCCGGGTGTGGCGCAAATGCCATAGACGACGGCACCCATCTCGCGCGTGCGGCATTCGTATTCGGTCTCGGGATGCTCGGGATGGTCGCGGCGGACGTCGTCGCTTACCCAAAGCGTGTCGTAGCCGGCCGTGGCAAACTGCCCCAGGGCGTAGTCGCGCAGCGGTTTGCTGTCGGTGCGCAGCGTGACGGTGGCGCCGGCTGCAAAGAGCGGGCGGTAGAGCATCAGATGGTCGACATGGACGAGCCGTTTTTTGGCGTACTTGGCCTTGGGCTGCGGTGTGGGAAAGTTGATGGTGATGGCATCGAGCTCGCCTGCGGCAAACAGCTGCGGCAGCGATGCGGCGCCTCGGGGCAGGACAAGTGCGTTGGACAGCTCCTGCTCGCAGATTTTCTGTGCGGCATAGGCGATGCAGATGGGCTCCTGGTCCATGCCGATAAAGAACGTGTTTGGCTCGCGGGCCGCGCGCTCTACAAGGTACGTTCCCTTGCCACAACCAAGATCCAGATGAAGGTGTTCGAAAGGCTTGCTGCCTGCGGGCGCACAGGCCTCGCGCCAATCTCCGGCATAGGCCTCGGGGTTCGTCTCAATCGCATCGGCGTAGCGCTCCAGGCGCTCCTCGAGTACAAAGTTCTTAGGCGTGCGAACGTGGACGGCTCCCATGAGGCTCCTTGGTCATAAATGCGAAACGCATGGCTGCGCGTTTCGGCAATGCGTTGGAAGAAGGTGGGCATAGTTTGCCCGAAAGATGCGGCGCGGCTCGGCGGCGCGTCGTCGATGCCTACAGACGCTTGAGAATCACATAGCGGTTGAGCTCGCCGCTGCGACCGTCGGCATGGAAGCGCTCGAGCTCGCGCACGGGGACCTCGCCGCTCTTGTAGAACGTACGGACGCCGCGCACCAGGTCGGTGATCTGCTGATCGTCAAAGTGATGGCAATAGCGGTAGGCGTGGCGGTCGTTTTGCCAGCCAATGAGATGGTCGCCGGCTTCAAACTGCGCGGAATCGTAACCCTCAAACGGCGGGGTGAGCTCGGCGCGGGCTTCGGCGCGAACGGCCTTGCGCGCCATGCGCTCGTCATTCATAAACTCCCAAAAGCTGATGGCGATGATGCCGCCCGGGCGTGTCTGGCGCACCAGGGTGTCGAGCACGCGTACGCGGTACTCGCACGACGGCACGTGGTGCATAAAGCCAAAGCAGACCGAGATATCGGCGAGCGGGGCGTCGAAAAGCACGTCGGGCGTCTCGGCGGGATTGAGCTTCATGAGGGCGTCGAGCACGTCGAGTTCCTGGAAGTGCAGGTTGGGAATGCGCAGGGCGTGGCCATGTGCATCGATGGCCAGGTCTTGGCACGAGTCGACGCCATAGAACTCGAAGGGGCAGCTGGCATCTGCCGAGGGGTTTGCGCCGTCGACGCCCTTGGCGGCAAGTGCGCCGCCGGCGGCAAAGTTCTCGAATCGCATGTTGCCGCAGGCGAGATCGAACACGCGGACGGGGTGCTCGATCGTGGCGACGTCGAGCTGTTCGAGCGCGATGTCCATGGTGCGCACCCAGCCGGGCCACGGGGCCTGGCGCGTATCGGAAAAGGAGGCGGAGTGCTCGCGATAGAACGTATTGTTGAGCTGGATGAGCGATGAGGCGAAATCGCGGTTCACGGCGCGGAACTCCCTCCGTTGGCGGTGCGGAATAAACAGTACGACCATACTACCGTTAACGCCGCAACGGGGACAACCGAGCTGCGGGTCATTGCTTTGTTTGGACACATTTCCGCAGCTCATATATGCCCGCAACCGCCGGTTGTCAAAAATCTCACTAGAATAGGTGGCATGCTTTTGGCGGTGGCGGATAGATTTTTAACTGTGCAAGGCGCCTTAAGAACAAAAACGGTCCGGCGGCACGGCTGGCATCGCATAGGAGGAACCATGAATGTAGAAACTGCGCAGCGGCTCGCCGACCTTCGTCGCAGCAAGGGTTTTAGCCAAGAAGGGCTGGCGCGAAAGCTGGGGCTGTCGCGCCAGGCGGTCAGTAAATGGGAGCGTGCGGAGAGCTCGCCCGATACCGAGAACCTGATCTCGCTCGCAAAACTCTATGGCGTGAGTTTGGATGAGCTCCTTAATCCGAGCGATGAGATCGAGGACGATATCGAGTTTGAGAACGAGGACCGCGCCCGTCAGCGCGAGGCCGAGGCAGCGGAGCGCGCCCGTACCCATGAGGCAGCGGCACGTGCTACCGAGGCGGCAACACAGGCGAGTGATGCCGCCGCCAAGGCGGCGCAAGCGGCAAGCTGGAGCGCGCAGGCCGCCAATGCCGCTACGGCGCAGGTGACGAGTGGCGGCGCAGCTGGCTCGACTCCGGTGAAAGGTCCGTTCCAGTCGTTTCCGTATTGGGCCGTGTGCTGGCTGCTGTTCTTTTTGCTGATGTTCCTGTTTGGTGGCTCCTTTGCCGCGCTGATCTTCTTTACAATCCCCATCTATCACTGGGTGGCGCGTGCGCTCGATGGCGATTGGGCACGCGGGGATATTCAGGTTGGTCCGGCGCCGGAGGCGGCTAAGGCTCAGGATGTTTCCGCTGCGGTTGATACTGACGTGGCTTCCTCGACCGCCGCTGAGCCGAGCGCCAAAGAAGGTGATGAATGATGAAGCTCTCGCATGAGTCCAAGGTCCGCCTGGGCGTCGGTATCGGAGCGTTCGTGCTCATCATCGGGCTTATCTTTGGCACTTCGCGGATATTGTTTCATTTTGATGGCCCGTGGGATCTCGGCGATATTGCATCCGGTTTGTCCGGTATGGACGATGTGGTTGACGGGGACGATTCTTTGGATGGCGGTAACTATTCCGCTCAGTCTCGGCAGCTTTCGAGCGAAACGTTTGATGCCGACTCATTCCAGTCCCTTGACCTGGATGTGACATCGGGTGAGGTTGAGATCAAGTGCGTTTCCGGCGGGCAGGTGCGTGTCATCGAGAGCGGTCGTGTTGCAAAGGGGGTAGCTACCTACGATGCTGCCACTCAGAATCTGGCCGAGGTTAAGGGTTCTGCGCTCAAGATTCGCCAGTTCGATTGCGATGACGAGCGCGCCATTGACCGCACGGTTACCGTCGAACTGCCGCGCGAAGTTGCCGATAACATGGTGGGCATTACAGCGAATGTAGGATCGGGCGATCTGACGGTCACGGACATTGCGTGTCATGACGTCAACCTGACTTTGGACTCGGGAGACATCGAGTTTGCGGGTACTGTAACCGACACCCTGAATGCCAAGGTAGGTTCGGGCGATGTGACGTTCGAGCTCTACCAGGCCCCCGCGAAGTCTATGGACGTAAGCGTGGACTCGGGCGATGTGGAGATAACGGTTCCGAACTCTACGGGCTTTAAGGCGAGCCTCACCGTGGGCAGCGGTGACTTCGAGAGCGATTTCCTTCCGCTTGGCTACGATGGCGAGACCATATTGAATCTTGAATTCGACAACGGTGATAAGTCTGCCACGTATCGTTTTAAGGTCGGTTCGGGCGACATGTCGTTCGATCCGGAGTGACATGCGGTTTTCGGAGATCGGTGCATATAGGCATGCTCTTTGATGGAGGCGCCGGGGCCGTGACTGGCTCCGGCGCCTTTGCCTTTACAATGGGGGCATGGAACAGATTATTTTGAACATACTCGAGGCTCTGCGTCGCGGTGAGACCGTGGACGACAAGGCGCTCGTCAAACTGATACATGCCGAGGCGCGCCGTGAGGGTGCCGACAAACGAGATCTGGCCAAGCGCCGTCTGCTGCCGTTCTACCAGCGGGTTAAACGTGAGAAGCCGGCTCGTTGGGCTGGATGGAATGTCGATGCCGAGCTGGAGCGTCAGCTGCTGCAGGTGCTGCGCATGAAGCCGCGCCGCACGGCTTCGGGCGTGGCGACCATTACCGTCATCACCAAGCCGTGGCCCTGTTCGGGCGATTGCCTGTTTTGCCCCAACGATCTGCGCATGCCCAAAAGCTATCTGCATGCCGAGCCGGCATGCGCCCGTGCGGAGCAAAACTGCTTTGACCCGTATTTGCAGGTGAGCGCTCGCCTGACCGCACTTTCGCAGATGGGGCATGCGACCGACAAGATCGAGCTTATCGTGCTCGGTGGCACCTGGAGCGACTATCCGCAAGGGTATCAGACGTGGTTTATGTCCGAGCTTTTCCGTGCGCTCAATGACGATGCCGTCGCCGGCGTGGCGGCAAACCCCATGTTGGCGCGTCCGGGCATCAGCCGTGCCGAGGCGGGGCGCCTGCTCGATGACGCTCCCGCCGATGCCCTGCCGCCGGTGGTAACAGAGCGCCGCGAGTGCTATCGGGCTGCCGGCATTGCGACAGACGAGGCCAAGCTCGCTGCCGGCGTTGCCGACGAGCAGGAGCGTGTGGATGCTGCCGTGGGCGGCTATAACCGCGCGGTGCGTCGTCTGTACGGCCCCGGTACGCCGTGGGGCGAGGTCACCGAGTGGCAGACGGCAACGATGGAGGAGCTCGAGCGTCAGCAGCGCATCAACGAGACGGCGAAGCATCGCGTGGTGGGACTCGTTATCGAGACGCGCCCCGATGCCGTAACGCCGCAGGCCCTCACGCTTATCCGCCGTCTGGGCTGCACCAAGATTCAGATGGGTATCCAGAGCCTCGACCAGCATTTGCTCGATATCAACGAGCGTCGCATTTCGGTGGCGCAGATCGAGCGGGCGTTTTTGCTTGCGCGCCTGTTTGGCTTTAAGATCCACGCGCATTTTATGCTCAACTTGCTGGGCGCCACGCCCGAGGGGGACAAGCGCGACTACGAGCGCTTTATGACCGAAGGGGCCTTTATGCCCGACGAGGTCAAGGTTTACCCGTGTGCGCTCATCGAGGGCTCGCGTCTGGTGGGCTGCTATGAGCGTGGCGAGTGGCGCCCCTATACCGAGGAAGAGCTGCTCGATGTGCTGGCCGACGACATCGTGGTGACGCCGGCGTTCTGCCGCATCAGCCGTATGATTCGCGACTTTAGCTCCGACGACATCATGGTGGGCAACAAGAAGCCCAACCTACGTCAGCTCGTCGAGAACCGCCTGGCTGCTCGGGGTGACGGTGCGACGGTGCGTGAGATTCGCTATCGCGAGATCAGCACGGCGGGTGCCGACCTGGACGAGTTGACCCTTGATGAGGAAGTGGCGTACGAGACGCCGGTGACTTACGAGCACTTTTTGCAATGGGTGACGCCGCGGGGCAAGATCGCGGGCTTTTTGCGGTTGTCGCTGCCCGATCGCGCTTTTGTTGCCGCGCATGTGGACGAGCTGCCGACGACGCCGGACGAGGCGATGATTCGCGAGGTGCACGTGTACGGTATGGCGGCGCGCGTGGGCGACCAGGGTCAGGCGGCGCAGCACCATGGATTGGGACGTTTGCTCGTGGAGCGTGCGTGCCAGATAGCTCGGGATGCCGGTTATACGCACATCAACGTGATCAGCGCGATTGGTACGCGCGAGTACTATCGCCATCTTGGGTTTTATGACCATGGACTCTATCTGCAGAAGGAGCTCTAGATGAACAAGCCAAGTGTTTCTGCCGGCGTCGTTGCCGGCGTTGCCCTGGGAGCCGCGGCGCTTGGTGCGGCCGCCGTCGCTGTTCGCGCTGCCTGTTTGCAGGTCGCGAGGACCCGCAACGGGCTGGCGCGGGTGAAGCGCATGCACAATGAGGGCGGTGACGAGGTCCGTGTGCTCGTGCAGGGCGGCGTCTACCAAAGCGCGAGCTATGTTGGCGATCGTTGGGCGGAGCCGGCCTTTGCGTACTATCGTGCATTTGACGATGTGTTTGAGGCCGAGGATGCAATGCGCGACGCTTATGGTCACGGCATCGACCGCATGCTTATGCTCGGCGGCGGTGGGTTTTCCTATCCCAAGTTTGCACTGTTGTCGCATGAGGGCTTGCGTATGGACGTCATCGAGTATGACGGAGAGATAACGCGCTTGGCGCGCCGTTGGTTCTATCTGGATGAACTGGAGCACACGGTGGGCGATCGCCTGCGGGTGATTACCGCCGAGGCTCGCTCGTATCTGGGTGTGACGAGCGTGGGCCATCGTCGCTACGACGTCGTTGTGAGCGACTGCTTTGGCGGTGCCGAGCCTGTGCGCGAGCTGGCGACCGTTGAGGCGCTGCGCCTGGTGCGGGGCAGCCTGAATGCCGGCGGCATCTACGTTGCCAATATCGTGAGCGCAAACGAGGGGAGCGATGTGACGTTCCTGCGCGATTGCGTTGCCACGGCACTTGAGGTGTTCAACCGCGCTTGGGTGGCGCCTTGTGGCGATACGGAGTTCGGCGGCGAGGAGAACTACCTGCTCATCGCCAGCGACGGCGACTACGCCTTTGCCGAAGCCGTGCCCTTCGACACCGACTTCCTCGGCACCGTCCTTCACGACAAGTAAGTCTCCCCGTCCCAAAAAAGACTGGTCTTAGGCGTGGTCGCGCCAGCCGAGAACGCGCTGCTTCATACCCTCGATGTCGAGCACGCCTTCGGCAAAGCCCTTGCGCACGAGCTCTTCGGGAACAAACTCGTCGTAGCGGTCAAAGTAAGGCACCTCGCCAGGATAGACGAGCTCGATGGGATCGAAGTCCTTTTCGGCCTCGGCGGCGAGCACCTCAAAGAACGTCTCCTCGTCGGCCTTCATCTTAAACTGCATAAAGTACGGGCGTGACGGATCGAGCCCGCGAAGGCCCAGCTCCGCGGCACATTTAATCTTGAGCATGCGCTCGAGCGCCAAAAAGGCGTAGCTGCCCAGCCAGGGGAAGAGCACCCAGGTATCGCCGCCCAGGTTAATGAGCGGCTTGGTTCCCGCCCCCGAAATCTCGGCGGTATGACGAGCCTGCGCCAAGCGGGCCCGTGCGTTACCCATAAGGTACGGATATGTCGCGTGCTCGTTGAGCGCCTTGCGCATGCGCTCGAGCACATGCGTGTTAATGTCGCCGGGGCAGTCGCCAAAGTAGGCCGGCACCCGGCCCTTGACCTGCGTGGCAAAGACAGTGTGGCGCTTCCAGTCCACTTCCTCGACAATCCAACAGTGTCCGGCGATGGCGATGCGCTCACCGGGCGGGGGCGGATTAACGATCGTGCCCAGCTCGGCCGATTCGCTCCGGACGGTAAACTCCTCGTTTTCCTGGAACACGGCGTAGAACTTAAAGTTGTTGATGATGCGCTCGCCCGCGAGACCCACGATGAGCCCGCCACCTTCGGTGACCTGGATATGGTCGATCTTAATGAGGTGACGTAGCAGCACGCGGTAATCGTCTGCCGAGACACGGTGGAAATAGCTGAGCGTGAGCACGCGCTGGGCAAGTTCGGCCGGCGTGAGCTCGCCGGTGCTGGTGAGGGTCGACATAGTCTGGTGATAGAGCAGGCTGTAGGGGAGACGATCGAGCTTGGGTGGCTCGACCCACTTTTCCTCGCGATAGAGTTGTACGAGCGCGATACCCTGCAGGAGCTTCCAGGGAATGGTTTCGGGCATCATCGTGCGCGGCTCGGGCTCTTCCTCGCGCATGACAAACCACATCTCGGGCGGAAGATCGCGACGGCCCGTGCGCCCCATGCGCTGCAAAAAGGAGCTAACGGTAAACGGCGCGTCAATCTGGAAGGCGCGCTCCAGGCGGCCGATATCGATACCGAGCTCCAACGTAGAGGTGGTGACGGTTGTCTGCGTCTGCTCCTCGTCGCGCATGAGCTCCTCGGCCGTCTCGCGTAGCGATGCCGAAAGATTGCCGTGATGGATGAGAAAACGGTCGGGCTCGTGCCGGCTCTCGCAGTAGCTGCGCAGCATGGAGCACACGGCCTCTGCCTCCTCGCGCGAGTTGGCAAAGACCAGGCATTTGCGGCCGCGCGTATGCTCAAAGATATAGCCCATGCCGGGGTCGGCGTTGTCGGGCGCCGTGTCGGTGGGGTTGAGAAGCGCCTGCTCGGTCGCTCGTGGGATGTCGACTTCGCCCTCGGGGGCCGAGGAAGTGCGACGGTCTTTGGGAGCGGCCTTGCCCCGCGCCTGCTCACGACGTTGACGGTGTTCTTCCTGTGTAAGCTGTCCGCTGTGGCACATGTCTTGTCCGGATGCGGGCAGCGCCGCGGGCGCCGCCGTCTCAATACGCTCGCAAGCAAGCACCTCGGCTTCTTGTGGACCTGTGCCTACGAATCCTCGTTGCTGAGCCTGGGGGCCCGAGTTGTAGAAGTGCTCCATGGAGATGCGCCACACGCGGTGCGGTTCCTCAAAGCGGGGGATAACGCAGTCGCGCCCCGTTCCCTGCGAGAGAAAGGCGCCCGTGCGCTCGGGGTCGCCGATGGTGGCCGAAAGGCCAATGCGGCGGGGCTGCACGCCTGCCATGCGCGAGAGGCGCTCGATAAGACAGAGCGTCTGCCCGCCGCGGTCGCCGCGCATGAGCGAATGGACTTCGTCGATAACCACATAGCGCAGGTCGCAAAACATGCGCGGGATCGCCATGTGCTTATGGATCAGGAGCGCCTCGAGCGACTCGGGCGTAATCTGTAGGATGCCGCTCGGTTTTTTGATGAGTTTGGCCTTGTGTGATTGCGAGACATCGCCATGCCAGTGCCAGACGGGGATATCGGCTTCTTCGCACAGGTCGTTGAGGCGGACGAATTGGTCGTTGATGAGCGCCTTGAGGGGGCCAATGTAGAGGGCGCCCACGCTTGCGGGCGGGTTCTCCCAAAACTCGGTCAGGATGGGAAAGAAGGCTGCCTCGGTTTTGCCGGAAGCCGTGGATGCCGTCAGGAGCACATTATCTTGCGTGTTAAAGATGGCATCAGCTGCTGCAACCTGGATAGAGCGTAGGCTCTCCCAATCGTGGGAGTAGATGAAGTCTTGGATAAACGGGGCGTAGCGGTCAAAGGCGTTCACGGGGCCTCCTTTCAACAACGAATCTCTCAACGCGGCTGGCAACGGCTTGCTGCATTACTGCTTCAACGTTTGCCCAGATAAAACCTGCCAAAATAAACCTGTCCCTTTTTGGTAGGTTAGATGGTGAACTCGGCGAAGTTGCGGTCGCCGCCTGCGGTGCCGGTGTCGCCTGTTGCGGCTGCCGGCGCCAGCGCGTCGCCGCCGACGCTTTGCAGCAGCTCGGCCACATTTGCATCGGGGTTCTGACACAGGATATCGAGCAGCTCGATAAAGTCACGGATAACCTCACGCGGCGTCAAGTGCGTATCGGTTCCCACGCGGCCGAACTCAATCTTGAGAAAGTCCACCAAGTCGTTTTCGGCAAGCGTGGGCGTCCAGCCAAAGTAGCCGGCATGGATCTGCATGAGTTTTTCGATGAGCACCAGTAGCTCCTCGTAGGTGAGTGGCTGCAGGCGGATGATGGGCGCGAGCATGTCCTTAAGGTCTTCGCGCGCAAAGCGGCCCTGAGCGAGTCGGCTGCGCAGGGCCTCGTAGGAGAACACGCCGCGGCGGCGGTCTTCGATGGAGGTTGGCGTGCCGCCCATGATCATGCCCAGGTACTGCGCCTTGCCCTGGAGCGTGTCGTTGTACATAGTCAGGATCTTCTCGTAGTTGTATTGGCGCGTGATGGCGTTGGGAATCTTATACAGATTCACGAGCTCGTCGATGAGCACCAGCATGCCCTTGTAGCCACTGCAAACCAAAAAGCGCGCAATGAGCTTAACGTAGTCGTACCAGTCGTCATCGCTGATGATGGTCGAGGAGCCCAGCTCGGCGCGTGCCTCGCTCTTGGTGCGGTATTCGCCGCGAATCCATTTGGTCACGCGGCTCATGGTCTCTTCGTCGCCCCCGGATGCGGCCATGCGATAGCGGCGGAGCATGCGGGTGAAGTCGAAGCCGTGGACCATCTCCTCGAGCGGGGCCAGTTGGGCATTGACGACCGACTCGTCGACGTCGGCACACGAGGCGACCCAGCGATCCAGAATAAGGTTGAGCGCACCGCCCTCGGGGCGCGTCTTGGTCGATATATTGCGGATGAGCTCGCGGTAGGTGGCAAGGCCCTGTCCCTGACCGCCCTGCAGGCGGCGCTCGGGCGACAGGTCGGCATCAGCGACGACGAACCCCTCGCCCATGGCGTGCGTGCGGATAGTCTGGAGCAAAAAGCTCTTGCCGGCGCCGTAACGACCGACCAGAAAGCGGAAGCTCGCGCCACCGTCGGCGATGAGACTCAGATCGGTGAGCAGGGCGCGGATCTCGACCTCGCGCCCTACGGTGATGTAAGGAAGGCCGATGCGCGGGACCACGCCGCCCTTGAGCGAGTTGAGAATGACGGCAGCGACGCGCTTGGGCACGCGAGGTGCTGCGGATGCGGTATCACTCATGGTCTAGGTATCCTCTCACGTCTGCTTCGTAGTCCTCGATAATCTGCGGCCCTGCTGCGCTAAATTCAATTACGGTGTCGCCCACCAGGTCAAAGAGCGCCTCGTTGATGGTATCGACGAGCATGTCCTCGCTCTGCTCCGATTGCACTACCGCCGATTCCGCCTGTACTGCGTTGTGCTCGAGCAGAGCGCGGAGATAGGCGTTTGCGGCGGGCGCGAGTTCGTTTGTGGCGTCAGCGGGCGTAGCAGCTGCGAACGCGGGCGTCGGCGCGAGAAGCGGTGCCACGACACCAAACTGTTCGGTGGATATGGTCGGCTCGTCGGACTCGTCCTGCCCTGCAGCCGCCGCGACCGCCTCGACCATCGCGTCGGCTACGGGCTCGGCTTCCGGTTGCCCTGAGTCCGCTGCCTCGGCTTCTGCGGACGCGCCGTCCTCGCGTTCCTCGTCAATCAAAAGCGCCTCGCGCGTTTGTGCGGCGGCGCTCCGAATATGCCCCAGCTGACTCAGATCGATATCGATCTTGACGGGCTGGTGTGCGGCGTCCCACGAAAGCCATGCCACAATCTCGTCATCGATAATCTTGGCCAGATATTTGGGGACCTTTTCTTCCTTAAGGGGATGGGCAGGGTCCAGCGCCAGGCGCAGGCGTTGGTCGCAGGCGCGCATCATTTCACCGAGCTTGCTGCTCTTTTGCCTACTACCGTGGATACGTATGCATTCCCAAAAGCCGTTTTGGCAACGGTAGATATGGATGGGGTCCAGACGGTATTCGCAGTCCTCGTGGCGCTCGGGCGCAAAGAATACGGCCGAGGCAAACATGGTGTAGGGCATTGCCGTCTCCTCCCCAAATAAACTTGCCACGATGCCGGTCTTTCGGTGCGTGTCATAGTAGCGCGCCATGCGGACATACACGGCGCACGCCACGTGGCGCAGATCGCGGTGGTGGCTGCGGTCGAGCCGCGAGCTACTTAGGTTGTACGTGGAGAGGGCGTTGATGGCGGCCATGAGTCGCTCCTCGCGCACCTCATCGGGCGGAAGGGGGAGCGTGGGCTCGGAGGTTTTGCGACGCTTAGGGGTCTGGCCGGACGGTGCCGGTACAAGGTCTCGTGCCGCGCGCCGCAGTTCGATAAGGGCGTTATCGAACATGACGGTTTTAGAGTCGCGAAGCAGCTTGGGGTCGAGCCCGTGGAACACGGCGTAATCTTGCAGCCACACGCGCGCAAACCGGTCGATGCCGGGCTCGAAGGCGCGATAGACATCCCAAAAAGCCTTGATCTTGTTAAAACCATCGAGTGGATTATCTACGCCAATGCCGCAGATCAGCTCATAGAGATACAGAAAGGCAAAGGACGTAGACGTTTCCTCGACGGTTCCGCGGCGCACTTGGGCACGCCAGGTAAAGTAGCCGCGCAGTTGCCGGTCGCTCATGGCGTTGTAGGTGGGAAAGTACGACTTAAAGGTGCCGTTGTAGGGACAGTCGTCCTCAAAGCCGGCCATCAGCAGGCCCTGGCGGTAAAAAAGCTCGGCTTCCGAAAGCCAGCGGCCCGCACCGCCCTTGGGGTCATCCTGCCAGCGCGATATCTCGCGCATTTTACGGTACTGGTCGGGGAGGAAATTCTGCATCTGTCGGCCGGTTTTGAGAATCGGCTCGTCTGCGTAGGTTTCGTTTGAGAAGCGGGCGGACTGATGGGTCCGGGCCTCGGCCATAATGCGCTCGATGAGCATCTTGATGTCCTGGTCGGCCACCGCTCCTCCTCTCGAACGCAGCTACGGTGACCTCATATCATAGCACAGCATCAAACAGATGTTCGAGATACCGCTGCGTTGATAGATTTAGAACAGGAGGGCGTATATGACGGCGATGACGACGGAGGGAAGCATATTGGCCGTGCGGAAGGTCTGAGGACGGATGAGGTTGACGCCGACGCAGAAGATGAGCATGGAGCCTACGAGCGAAAGGCTGTTGAGGGCTGCTGTGGTCATGATGGGGGAGAGCGCGCCGGCAAACAACGTGATCGTCCCCTGGAACACGGCGATGGGCAGGGCGGAGAAGATGCAGCCGCGGCCAAGCGAGGCCGTCATGGTGCAGACGATGATGCAGTCCAGTGCGCCCTTGAGGGCAAGCGTTGACCAGTCGCCGAGCAGGCCGTCCTGGATCGATCCCACAATGGCCATGGCGCCGATGCACACGGTGAGTGAAGTCGAGACAAAAGCGTTGGTGAACTCGTTATCGCCCTCACTGCCAGTCTTGCGCTTGAGCCATTCGCCAAGGTTCTCGATGGAGGCCTCCAAGTTGATGGCCTCGCCGATGAGCGAACCGAGCGCAAATGAGACGATGAGCATGGTGGTACCGGTGGTCGCTAGCGCCTTTCCATCGATGATGAGCATCTTTTGCATGGTGCCGCCCAGGCCGATAAACAGGACGCACAGCCCCGATGCTTTCATGAGCGTGTCTTGGATGCGCGGTGTAATGAAGCGGCCGCCCGCTAATCCCAAAAGACCGCCCGCAACTAAAAGCGCAACGTTGATGATTGTTCCCAAGCCCGGCATGAGCCCTCCTGTATTGATGCCAACGTGGCAATCGTAGCAGAACGAAATGCGAGGCACATCGCGACTCATCTAATACGTTATATAAGTGGTATTAGGAATGATGCGCAGCATTTAAGCCTCAGGTGGTTGTCGGGACATAGGGGTAGTAGTCAAAGCGCAGTGTCATAAGCCGCTGCGGGGATTCAATAGCCGCGGCGATGATATTGGCATCGCGGGCACGATCAAACCCTTCGAGTTCGATCTGATACGAGACGTCTTGCATAATGTCCAGACGTCGCCAGGCTAGAAGTGTGTCGCCATCGAATTCCAAGGTCTTGCCTCCGTCTGGGGCAACGGCGTATAGACGCAGTTTAGCGGTGGTTGCAGGGTCGACAACCGTGACCTTTTTAATTTCGTTTCGAGTATTCTTGGCGCCCAACAAGGTGAGCAGTGTTGGGGCCACGACCTCGCCCGATGGCAAAAAGACGACTTCGATGGATTCGGGAAATGCGATGATGGCCGACTTGCGGACGGGCTGATTGGCGGCGGCAACTTCGATGTTTGCAGCATCGATGACCTCTGTGTGGTCGAGGGCGGCAAGCACGCAGCAGTTACCTTCATCGATCTCCTGAGGATCAGCAAGCCCCAGACTGTCCGCGAGCTCGGGATCGTTTGGACCGGTAGCGGGCTCATTCGGTGCTTCGAAAGAAGCTGGGACGCTGTTTGTCGGCGACGGCGTGTCGCCCGCACCTGCTTCTTTGTCCGTGCTCTCTTCTTGTATGGTTGCGTTGATGGGTTCGTCGTTTGAGGGGAGCGTCTTGGCGTCAAGCGCGGAGGGGACAATCCCGACGGCTCCGGATCCGTTCCACTCCATCTCGAGAAGCGCCGGGTCGGCAAGAATGCGTTGCCTGCCTAGCGTGTGGGTATCGATCGCAATAGGGCCTGCCTCCGTCCCGCGCGTAAGGCTGAGCGATCCGGCCGGCTTCTCGAAATGAATGTCTGTGTCTTCGGTGCTGGCGGCGTAGAACAGCAGGGATGCTTCTCCCGCCGCGACGGCATCGGTGCCCGCCTTGGTCAGCCGCAGCGATGCCGTGAATGAGAGGGTGGGCTGCACATCGTCTGCATTCGCGGCGGCGCAGCCCAGACATATACCACCTCCTTTCTCGAAAAACGCACCGTCGAAGGCGACCTTCGCTCCGTTCGCCGAGTCATCGACCGAAGCGATGCCGATGCGCAGCTCTAAATTGCATGGATCGCCATCTGCATCGAGCACAACCGAGCGCCACGTGCAGACGGCGCACCCCGCCTGGGAGCCGTTTGCCTTGTTCGAAAGCTTGGTATCCACGACTATCGAGCCGTCCGTATTACGACGAAGGCATCCCGAGGTTGAGATTGCGGCCTGTGCGAACGAAAAACGCTTGCACGCAATGGCGCTCGACGGATTTGGTGCGGAGCTTAGGGCTGCTGGTAAGGAGCCTGCCATGACGGGAGTCGCCCAAGCGGCGACAGGCGTTCCGGTTGCGAGCGCGCCGCAGAGTGCGACGACGGGCAAAAGGTTCTTCGATGCCATGGGGTCTCCTTAGCTAATTTAGTGCGGCCTGTCCGTGTTTCGTTTCTGGCTGCGTTTGATGTGCAGACCGAGGCCGGCGGTTCCCGCGCCTGCTGCCGTGGCGCCTGCTGCCAAGAGCCATCG